>Ga0129309_1001334_pt1 | contig 12764 bp, 10 predicted proteins | sample L1105metagenome_FD_94439 | JGI IMG/M metagenome (GOLD analysis project Ga0129309, IMG submission 94439) | Ring-tailed lemur group fecal microbial communities from Wisconsin, USA - L1105 metagenome | ecosystem: Host-associated > Mammals > Digestive system > Large intestine > Fecal | place: USA...
AAATATAATATTGAACCATTGATTACAATTTCACATTATGAAGTACCATTTGGCTTAACAAAGAAATGGAATGCATGGGTTGATAGAAGAATGATCGATTGTTATTTAAATTTCTGTAAAGCGATTTTTACTCGTTATAAAGGAAAAGTAAAATATTGGTTGACATTTAATGAAATCAATAGTGCAACAACAGCTATGGGAGCATTTTTAGGACAGGGTATTTTAAATGAAATCAAACCTATGGACTTTATGGCACAAGTTGATGTTCCTAATAATCGTTTTCAAGGATTACATCATCAATTTTTAGCAAGTGCTTTAGCAGTAAAGATGGCACATGAAATTGATCCAAATTATCAAGTAGGATGTATGCAAATCATGGCAACAAGTTATGGTTTAACTTGCAATCCAGCAGATCAAGTTGAAAATCAAAGAAAAGGACACTTGATGAACTGGTTCTGCAGTGATGTACAATGTCGTGGAAAATATCCAAATTATATAAAGAGATATTTTAAAGAAAATAACATTACAATTAAAACAGAACCAAATGATGATGAAATTTTAGCTGCTGGTCCAGTTGATTTCTATACTTGTTCATATTATATGTCAAATTGTCAAACTGCTGATCCTCAAAAACAAGAAGAAGGTAAAGGAAATATTTTAGGTGGTGTACCAAATCCATATTTAAAAGCATCTGATTGGGGATGGCAAATTGATCCTGAGGGATTGCGTTTTTCATTAAATGAAATTTGGGATCGTTATCAATTACCTATCTTTGTTGTGGAAAATGGTTTAGGAGCATATGATAAGATTGATGAAGATGGAAAAGTAAGAGATGATTATCGTATAGATTATCTGAGAAGTCATATTGAACAAATGCATGAAGCTGTATTAGATGGTGTTGATTTAAAAGGATTTACTCCTTGGGGTTGTATTGATTTGGTTTCTGCATCTACTGGTGAAATGGCTAAACGTTATGGTTTTATCTTTGTTGAAAGATATGATGATGGAACTGGAGATTTTTCTAGAAGAAGAAAAGAATCATTCTATTGGTATAAAAAAGTTATCGAAACAAATGGCGAAGATTTAGGATAGAATAAACAGGAGTTTTCTCCTGTTTATTGGTTTAAATATGAAAAAAATTATTTATTTTATTGTTATTTCTTTATTATTGGTAGCGTGTACTCATCAAAAAGAAGCAAATGACAATAAGTGTTTCATAAATTCTAATGGAAAAACTTTGGCAACAAGAATTTGTGTTCCAGACGGCTATCATAGAAATGATGAGGAAAATACAACTTTAACCTCATATCTTAGAAATTTTGATCTTAAAGAGGCTGATGCAAATGTTTATTTGTATAATGGCAAAAAGAAAAAGAATCAATCAAGTCATGTTGCTGTAATGGATTTGCCTTTAGAAAATAAGAATTTACAACAATGTGCAGATTCTATCATGCGTATATATGCACAATATTTTTATGAAACAAAGCAATATGAACGTATTTCTTTTCATTTTGTAAATGGTTTTGAAGCAAAATATACACAATGGAGAGAAGGGTACAGCATCAAAGTTAATGGTAATAATGTATCATGGTATAAAAGTGAAGAAAATCATCAAACAGATGAAAGCTTTGTTGATTACTTACATATGGTTTTTATGTATGCCAGTACATTATCTCTTGATCAAGAATCTATATCTATAAATATTGAAGATATTAATGTTGGTGATATATTTATTCATCCGGGAAGTCCGGGACACGCTGTGATGGTTGTAGATGTATGTATAAATGAAAATGGAGATAAAGCGTTTTTGTTGGCACAGGGTTATATGCCAGCACAACAGTTTGAAATTCTCAAAAATCCACTTCATCAAGATGATCCATGGTATTATACAAAAGAATTTTCTTATCCATTAAAGACTCCTGAATATACATTTGAAAAAGGCAGTTTAAAAAGACCGATATATGAAAAGACTTAACTTTGTTAAGCCTTTTTTTGATATACTGGTAAAAATGCTTCATATGTGATTTTTAATCCCTCTTTTAATGACGTATATTTTAATCCAAAACTAGCAATTTTTTGTCCGTTATATAATTCTTGTTCTTCTTTGACAAGAGGATAAGGTAAAGGGTATTGTTTTTGCAGTGCTTCTTCAATTGTATGATTTTCTATTTTGACGTCTTTAATAGATTTTAAAATAAAATTGATTGTATCATAATCAATAAGTTCATCATTAATAATATTAAATGTTTGATTATATAATTTATTTTCAATCACAAGTAAAATAGCCTCAACAACATCTTTAACATACACCATTTGAAATTTTGCATGAGCATTTGTTATGTGATATAAAGTTTTATTTTCAATGACTCTTTGAATGAATAGCGATTCTCTAGGAGCGTAATTAAATGGTCCGTAGATATTACCCGGACGCAATGATGTATAAGCAATATTATATTTTTTACAAGTATCAATCAACTCATCTTCTAATAATCTTTTTTGATAAATATATTCGCCCATATTTCCTTGAAAATGTCTGTTTTCCAAAGGATGATTTTCATCTTGAATTTTTCCTGTTTGTCTTAAATAAACATCAACAGTACTGATATAAATATAATGTTTTATATTATTTTTTAGATTGTCTATAACTGTTTTTATGTCGTTTTGTTGATAAGCACAAAAATCAACAACAACATCAAAATCATGATCTGTCAATTGTTTCCATGCGTTATAATTATGTCTGTCAAACTGAAATTCTTCAACATGAAATGACTTCATTGAATATTGTCCTCTATTGACTAAGGTTAATGTATGTTTTTGACTTGCATTCATCGTAAAAACACGTCCTAAAAAATAGCTTCCACCAATAACTAATATTTTCATAATATCACTCCTTATATCACTATTTTAATATATCGAATATTTTTTGCAAATACTATACTTTTTATCTACAATTATTACCTAAAATACTCACATTTTTTACATTATTTTCTTGATATTTGTTTTGAAATATTGTGCAAAAATGAAAATGGAAGGAAAAAGGTGAGATTATGCACAGGATAACTTTTTTTAGAGCTATGAAAAGAAATCATAAGATTTTATTAGTTATGATTATAATTTCATGTCTATTATTGGGAATTTATGAATATAGAAGGATAAATTCTATGGAAAATCGTATTTCTATTGTAGATAGCGAAATATCACAGGAAGTAAAAAAAGTTCAAGTCAGTGGTAACTATAGTATTTTTGATGTAGATTTTCAAAATGCTGTTTTAGACAAAATTTATAGTCAGTTAGATGATGTAAGCATTGAAAATCCATTTTTGATTTATAATCCTTTTGGAACAAATGCCAATGCTATCAATATCTACTTTAATGAAAAAATTGAAAATATGAGTTACACTGTATCCGTTGAAGGATATAATGACTATGTTGGACAGTTACAGGTTGATGAAAATGATGGATACCAAATTATTGGATTGATTGCTGGCGAAGTTAATCAATTAATACTCAATGTTGATAATCTAAGCTATACGTATACATTGTTAATGCCGAAAACAGAAAGTGATATAGATAATCAAATAGAAGTGAGCGAGGGAACAAGTCAAGAAGAAATAAGCGATGGTCTATTTGCGATGATGGGTAAAGAAACAAGATCAAATATATTCTTATATGATAATAATGGTGTACTTAGAAGTGAATTGATTGTTGATAATACAAAATATCGAACTGATCGTTTATTAAATATTGATGGACAGCTCGTCTATACTTACAATAAAGAGGGATTTGTTTTTGTAAATAGACAAGGAATGATTGAAAAGATAATTGATTTAGATGGTTATTATATGCACCATGATTTTATTTATGATGAAGAAAATCATAATCTGTTGATACTGGCTAATAAAAATGATGCAGATACAATAGAAGATATAATTGTATCTTTAAACTTAGAAACTGGCAAGGTTAAAGAATTAGTGGATATGAAAGATTTATTACCAGAAATGTATGAAACTGCTTATGATGAAGATGGTGAAAACAGCTATGGTGGAGATGAATTAGATTGGATTCATCTTAACAGTTTATCTTTAATGGATAATGGCTCTCTATTAGTCAGTTCAAGAGAATTATCTACAGTCATTAAATTGGATAATATTTATGATGAGCCTACTATTGATTATATGATAGGTGATGAAAGTATTTATGAAGGATTTGATTGTCAAAATCTATTATTAGTAAAAGATGGTGATTTTACTTCACAGGCAGGACAGCATACTGTCACTTACTCAACGGATGATAGTTTGCAAGAAGGAACATATTATGTGACGATTTATAACAATAATTTTGGCAGTATGCCAACACGACAAGATTATGATTGGTCAAATATTGAAGGAGTAGGTACATATAAAAAAGGAACAAACTCGTACTTTTATAAATATTTGATTAATGAAAATGAGGGGACTTATAATTTAATACAAAGTATAGCACTTCCTTATTCTGCGATTGTCAGTTCGATTGAATATTATAAAAATCATATACAAACAAGTTCAGGGAGAGACGGCAGTTTTGCTGAATATGATTTGGATGGAGAAATGATCAGACAATATAATTATGATGTCGAAGGGCATTGTTATCGTGTCATGAAATATGATTTTGATATTTGGTTTCAATAAATAAAAAAGTTCTTACTGATGGGGTAAGAACTTTTTATATAAGATTATTTTTTATAAGATCCGGGACCAGCCTTAATTACTTTACTTGATAAATTATATTTTTTAAAGTTTTCTTGGAACATTTTTACTAGTTTTTTAGCAGTTTTATCATATTCACGTTTATTTGTCCAAGTATTTTTAGGGTTCAACATTTCTGCGGGAACTCCCGGACAGCTTCTAGGAATATTTAAATTAAAGAATGGATCTTTGTTGTATTCGACATAATCTAAATCTCCATTTAAAGCTGCATTGATCATAGCACGTGTATATTTTAATGCAATACGGTGACCTTTTCCATATTGACCACCTGTCCAGCCAGTATTGATCAAGAATACGTTTGCTCCTGCTTTTTCTACACGACGACCAAATTGCTGAGCATATAATGATGTGTCAAGTGGTAAGAACGGTTCACCAAAACAAGTTGAAAAAGTTGCTTCAGGTTCAGTGACACCATTTTCAGTACCAGCCAATTTACTTGTATAACCAGATACAAAATGATAAATAGCAGAATATTTATCTAATTTTGAAATAGGAGGTAAAACTCCAAACGCATCAGCCGCTAAAAAGAAAATTGTTCTTGGAATTGGTCCAACTCCTGAAGATACAGTGTTAGGAATATAATCAACCGGATAACCCACACGTGTATTTTCTGTAATTGATCCATCTTCAAAATTAATAATACGAGTATCTTCAAACAATTTAACATTTTCAGCTACTGCACCAAATCTAATGGCATTCCAGATTTCTGGTTCATTTTCTTTAGATAAGTTGATACATTTTGCATAACATCCTCCCTCAAAATTGAAGATGCTGTTTCTTGACCAGCCATGTTCATCATCACCAATCAAACGACGATGAGGATCGGCAGATAATGTTGTTTTACCTGTTCCTGATAAACCAAAGAATAAAGCAGTGTCACCATCAATGCCCATATTGGCTGAACAATGCATTGTAAAAACTTTCTTTTGTGGTAATAAGAAATTCATAACAGAGAAAACAGATTTTTTAATTTCTCCAGAATATCCTGTACCAGCAATCAACACGATTTGTTTTTCATAATCGATCATAACTGCACATTCACTGTTAATACCTAATTTTTTATAATCTAATTTACATCCGGGAGCAACTAAAATCAAATAATCTTCTTTAAAGTTTTCTAATTGTCCTTTTTTTGGTCTAATTAATAAATTTCTAATAAATAAATTTTGACTTGCTTTTTCATTAATTACTCTAAAACCATATTGATATTTACGATTTGCTCCTGCAAAACCATCAAATATATATAAATCTTTATCATTTAAATAATGAACGATTTCGTCATAAACCTGATCAAAAATTTCTCTGGAAATAGGTCTATTGACTTTTCCCCAAGAAATCAAATCATGTACAGCAGGGACATCAACAATATATTTATCATTTGGAGAACGTCCTGTTCTTTCTCCAGTTTCAATACATAAAGCACCAGCACGACTTAATCTACCTTCACCTTTTAATAATGCTTTTTCCACTAAAGCACCGGGTGGATTATTTCTAAAGATTTGTCCTGTTGGGTTAAATCCATATTTTTCGATTCCGTAAGTTTCCATATTATTTCTCCTAATATTTTCTATATGCTATATATGATAACCCTTACATTTTAAAATGTCTAGTCAAATTTCCTAAAAAATGATAAAAATATATTTTTACATTTTTTTGGAAAAAATTTAAAAATGAAAAAAATAGTGATTTTATGAAGAAAATTTTAATTTTTTCAAGAAAATAAAAAATCCTAAATTAGATAAAAAAACAAATTTATGTTAAAATCTTCCAAAAGGTAAGTTAAAAAATAAATAGGGTTATTTAAAAGATAATAATATTTTATGCTTTCATTGCTAAAAAATTGATTTTTTATTGATATAAACTATCTTTTCAATTCAATAATACATAATTTTTTTCATTATACTGGTAATGAATTATGAGTAGATTATTATATAAGTATGTAACAAGATAAAAAAATAAATAAGGTCGTTTAGGGGGACGACCTTATTTATATAGGGAATCGAGTTTAAAATGTAAAATACATCGGGATAATTATTATTTTATTATCTAAATCTAGAAAAAAATCTTGTAACACTTTCACAAAAGTCATAACGTTCAGCTTTCACCCATGATGGACGAATATCTCTATTATTGACTATGTTTGCTACATAACAAGCAGATGAAATATTCATTTTCTTATACCTCCTTGGTTTTTTCTCTATCTTTTGATTACACTTATATTATAGTTGATTTTAATTGTTTTAATAGAGTCATATTTTATAAAAAAAATAACTTTTATTTGTGCATTGTGCACAAATGAAGTAAAATAAAAAATGGTGAGGTGATAAATATGGGATTTACGATCGATGATGCTTTATTGGAAACACAAAATATATATAAGCTAAAATTAATTGCTGGAAAAAATGGCTGTGCGAATGCTATTTCATGGGTACAAATGGTTGAAGATAAGACGATTTTACAGCAGTTATGGGGTAAAGAATTAGTTGTAACAACAGGATTAGGGTTTCAAAGTACTAACAGTTTAATGGAATTTATTCAATTATTGATAAAATATCATAGTGTAGGACTTATTATTAATATGGGAAATAAGTTAGGTGAGGGATATATTTTTGATGTTCCTCAAGAAATAATTGATTATTGTAATGAGCAGGATTTTCCATTACTGGTTTTCCCTTGGGAAATTCATTTAGCCGAATTAATTAAAGATTTTAGTTATCGCTGTATTAGTTCTGAAAGGGATGATAGACGTATTAATAAGGTTATTATTGATACATTGATCAATCCTAGAATCATTGAAGAATCAAGACAACAATTGATTTCACATTTTGATGTAGATAATTATTTTCAAGTTCTTGTTGTTCATATTGATACTAAAGAAGAACTGGGTATGATCGAAAGACGACGTATTCAATTTCAATTAGAATTGTGCTTTGAAAAAATAGAAGGGAATTATAGTTTTTTCTGGTTTGATGGATATTTTATTTTGATAACGAATGGTTTAGATGATAAAACATTGAAAAAACTAATTAAGGAAACATTAAAACGTGCGAAAAAAAGAATTGCCTATCAAATACATATAGGTGTTGGTTCTAGAATGTTAGATTTTAGAAATATTATTTTAAGTTATAAGCGTGGATTAGCAGCCTGTAAAATGGCAAAAAAATTTAATGAGTCTTCTTTGACATTTGAGCAGATGGGCGTCTTTCAACTTTTATTTATGATTGAAGATCACGATATTTTATATCAAATGTATTATCAATTGTTAGGACCAATTATTAATTATGATAGAAAGCATCATACAGAATTAGAAGATACATTATATAATTATTTAATGTTTGACAGCAATCAAAAAGCCATGGCAGAAGCTCTCTATATGCATAGAAATACTATTAATTATAGATTAAATAAAATTAAAGAAATTACACAATGTCAATTTTCATCATTTGAAGAAAAAATGCCTTATATGCTGGCGTTTTATATTAAAGAAATAATAGAAAAATAATTATAAAAAGGAAAAAAGTATATCATTTATATTATGAAATAATAGATGTATACTTTTTTATTATATGTTATAATTATAAAAATGTTTTAATGACAATGATTATAACCACTGATAATAGCTCAATATTCCCTTAAAAATAGTCAGCAATCTTTCTATAACTATAAAAAATATTTTAAATATAAATATTTTTAAGGAAAGTTGAGGTTAGAGATGATGTGGATTATTTATTTATATTTATTTATAACAGGTGCCTGTTTTGGCAGTTTTATTAATGTCATTGCATATCGTTTACCTAGAAATGAAAGCATGATCAAAGAAAGAAGTTATTGCGAATATTGTCATCACCAGCTTTGCTGGTATGAATTGATTCCTGTTTTTAGTTATATTTTTTTAAAAGGCAAATGTCGTTATTGTCAAAAGGGGATTTCAATTAAGCATTTGATAATAGAATGTATGAGTGGTTTATTATTTATTTTGTGTTTTCATCGCTTTGGTTTTAGTTTACAGACAGTAATTATCTTTTTTATTTGTTTAGATTTACTGGTAATAGCTATTATTGATCAACAGACAATGGATATTTATTTAGTAACCGTTATTGTTTTTTTGTTTTTGTCATTGATTAATCGATATTATCAAGGTTTTCAATTAAAAGATATGGCGATAGGGGCATTAAGTGTTTCGTTACCAATGTTATTGATTAATGTTTTTATTCCAAAAAGTTTTGGCTGGGGTGATATAGAGATCGTGTTTGTATCTGGTATTTTATTAGGTGGATTTTATAATCTTTTAGCAATATCTATAAGTATCTTAGCTGCTGGAATTGAAGCATTTTATCTTTTATTGATAAAAAAAGCGAATAGAAAACAGTATATACCTTTTGGTCCATTTCTTGTTTTGGGAATTTTTATCTCATTGTTTTTTGGAACGAAAATCTTGATGTGTTATTTAAGAATGTTTTTTACATTTTATTCATACATATTATTTTAAATTTACAGTTTGTGGAAAATGTTTATCTTTTTCTTTTGAAAAGTGTCAAATGAATTGAAAGAAGTTATTGAAAATGATAATATAATTAGTGTATAAACGGAGGAATAGATAATGAAAAAAAGACCAATTGTATTATGTATTATGGATGGTTATGGTATTTCTGAACGTATTGAAGGAAATGCGGTAAGACTTGCTAATACACCTAATTTAGATGATTTAATGGCAATGTATCCAACAACTACTATTTCTGCTAGTGGGATGCCAGTTGGGTTACCTGATGGACAAATGGGTAACAGTGAAGTTGGACACTTAAATATTGGTGCAGGTAGAACTGTATATCAATCATTAACTTTAATTAATAAAGCTTTAAATGAAAAAACATTCTTTGAAAATGAAAAATTCTTAAAAGCAATTCAACACGCTAAAGATAATAATTCTAAATTACATATTTGGGGATTGTTATCAAATGGTGGTGTTCATTCATCAAATGAACACATTTATGGATTGTTAGAATTAGCTAAACAACAAGGTTTAGAAAAAGTTTATGTTCATGCTTTCTTAGATGGTAGAGATGTTGCTCCAGATAGTGGAGTTGACTTTGTTCAAGAATTAGTAGATAAGATGAAAGAAATCGGAGTAGGTGAAGTTGCTTCAGTTTCTGGTAGATATTATGCAATGGACAGAGATAAGAGATTTGATCGTGTACAATTAGCTTATGATGCTATTGTATGTCAAAAAGGTGAATCTTTTGATTGTCCAGTACAATATGTTAAAGATTCATATGCTAAAGAAGTTTTAGATGAATTTGTGATTCCGGGATATAATAAAAATACTGAAGGTACAATCGATGATGGTGATTCAATTATCTTTGCTAACTTTAGACCAGATAGAGCTATTCAATTATCAACAGTAATTACAAATCCTACATTCTATGAAGCATATACACCAGAAAAACAAATTAAAGATTTAGAATTTGTTTGTATGATGAAATATGCTGATAGCGTAAAAGGAGAAATTGCTTTTGTATCTCCAGCTTTAACTAATACTTTAGGAGATTATCTATCAGCACAAGGTTTAAAACAATTACGTATTGCTGAAACAGAAAAATATGCCCATGTAACATTCTTCTTTGATGGTGGTGTCGATAAAGAAATAGAAGGAGCAACACGTGTGTTAGTTAATTCACCAAAAGTTGCAACTTATGATTTACAGCCAGAAATGTCAGCTTATGAAGTTAAAGATAAACTTATCGCTGAATTAGATAAAGATATTCATGATGTTGTTATTGTTAACTTTGCTAACTGTGATATGGTTGGACATACTGGTGTTATTCCAGCAGCAATCAAAGCAGTTAGTGTTGTAGATGATTGTATCGGTGAAGTTTATGAAAAAGTTCTTGAATTAGGTGGAACTATGTTAATTACTGCTGACCATGGTAATGCTGAAGAAGAATTAGATGAAGAAGGAAATCCATTTACAGCACATACAACAAATGTTGTACCATTAATTGTAACTAATTCTCACTTAGAATTAAAAGAAGGTGGAAAATTAGGTGACTTAGCACCAACAATGTTACAATTATTAGGTTTACCAATTCCAGCAGAAATGGATGGAGAATCATTACTTAAATAATGAAGAAGTTCATATTAATTTCATTTTTAATATGTATGATAAGTGGGTGTAGCCAAGCTGCATCCACTCATATTATAAAAAGGGATTTTTCTAAAGAGCAAATTATTGAAGTTGACTATGAAGAAGTTCAACAGATGATAGATGATCAAGATGATTTTATTTTATATATAGGAAGACCAGATTGTAAGGATTGTCAGGAATTTGAACCCTATTTGAAAGATTATTTAAAGAATAATAAAGGCGTTTATCTTTATTATTTTAATACTAAACAATATAGAGATCTTGCGAAGTCTGAAAATGCCAGTCAAGATGATAAAGATTTTTATGAAAATTTGTATAGTAAGTTGGAGTTTTCTTGGACGCCTACTTTAAAATTTATTTATCAGGGCGAATTTGAAGATACTTATACATTTTTAGATGAAGATTATTATTCGATAAGTGATAAAAAAGAAAAAAAGAAGAAAAAACAAGAATATATAGATAAATTAACTGAATGGTTGAATAATATATTTATAGAGGAGAATTAATATGAAAAAATGTCCAAAATGTAATAGAAATATTCCTAGTGATGCTAATATATGTCCATACTGTGGTCACCCTCAAAATGGATTTAATCCTATGAATAGAAAACCAAATGATAAAAAATCTATGTATCTTTATTATATAGTGGCAATTATTTTAATAATTATGCCAATGGTATTATCATATATTTTTGCATTTCGTACTTTAAATGGTAATTCTAACGTTTCTTCGCAAAAAATGACTTTATCTCCATATGTTGAAAGTTCTAGAGAAGAAGTGAAATACCAATATCAATCTTTATCAGATTTTTCTAAAAATGTTACAAATAGCCAGACTTATGTTTCTAAGATTGAAACTATAGAAAAAAAACTTAATGAATTAATTCCTAATGATGAATTTGTTAAAGACTATTCATTTCAAATTACGCAAAATAACAATGTATATGTCTTTATTAATTATGAAATTGTTTCAAAAACAAATGAAGTTTATAATATAGACTTTAGTTATAATCTTTCTGGTGAAAGTCAATGTAAAATAGTGACTTCTCAAAAAAATATAGAAAGTATAGATGAAATAAGTACATTGTTAGCAGATTATCAGGACACATTAAATGAAGTTATAAAAGTATTTAATGGAAAAGATAATAGTAAACTTTTAAAAAGTTCACAAGATGAATTTGCAACAATAAAAGATAGTTTAAAAGAGGAAACGATTTCGCATTATGGAAAAGGTGTATCACAAAGTAGTTCTAATAATACGTATGCTATAAGAATATTTAGTTCTAAAGACGCATATCGTTTGAAAACAACATTTGAAACACAATTAAAAAAGAAAAATTTTATGTAAATATGCTATAACAAATGATATATAAAATATCAAATGTTATAGCTTTTTTATATGAAGTATAAATAATAAAACATAAGAATTTATAAACATAAAAATTATAAATTCTTATGTTTTAAATCTTTGGGTTTAAAGCCTTTTGATTTTATAAATACACTTGTAAAATAGCTAGGTGTAGAAAATCCACACATTGAAGATATTTCTGATATTGATAAATGTGTGTTTTTTAATAACTCTACGCTTTTATTAATACGATAAGTTGTCAAATAATCCGTGAGTGTTTTATTTGTAAAACGCTGAAATAATTCACAGCATTTATTTCTTGAAATACCGACTTCTTTAGATAGAGAAGATAGTGTGATCTTTTCCCCATAGTTTTTAGAAATATAGGATGTTAATTGCAAAAAAATAGTTTGATCCTGTGAATTATGATTATTTTCTTTATAATCATCAATATGTTCTCCAATTTTAAAGATAATATCGATAGATTTGGAAAAGATCGGCAAAGTTTTAAAAACAGGACAATGCATTAA
>Ga0129309_1001336_pt1 | contig 12757 bp, 14 predicted proteins | sample L1105metagenome_FD_94439 | JGI IMG/M metagenome (GOLD analysis project Ga0129309, IMG submission 94439) | Ring-tailed lemur group fecal microbial communities from Wisconsin, USA - L1105 metagenome | ecosystem: Host-associated > Mammals > Digestive system > Large intestine > Fecal | place: USA...
AGAATGGAACTTGGCGAGCCGGATGCTTCCGGCAGAAGACGTCCGGTTGAAATTCCGGGCTCAGAATTTACACTGGATGTGGATACCGTGATCATGTCGCTCGGCACATCCCCGAATCCGCTGATCTCTTCAACAACGATCGGTCTTGATACAAACAAACGTAAATGTATCATTGCCGAGGAAGAGACCGGAAAGACATCAAAAGACGGCGTTTATGCAGGCGGCGACGCTGTTACAGGCGCAGCTACGGTTATCCTTGCCATGGGCGCAGGAAAGACGGCCGCAAAGGGTATTCACGAATTTTTAAGCCATAAATAGTAAGTAATAAGATCCGCCGCACTCGGTATCAGAGCGCGGCGGATTTATGCTAACCGGCAGATTTTTATAATATCTTATGGAGGAGACATAAAAAATGGTAAGACATATCGTACTTTGGAATTTTGTGGAAACATTGAGTGACGAAGAAAAGAAGGAAGCGGGTCTTAAAATGAGGGAGATACTTGAGCCCTTAAAAGACGTTGTTCCGGGCGTTGTTTCGCTAAAAGTGCTTATCAATGAGCTGCCCTCAAGCAACAGGGACGTTGCCCTGATCGGCGATTACGAATCTGTGGAGGCATTAAACGGATATACCGTGCATCCTGCCCATGTGGAGGCGGGAAAATATGTAAGAAGCGTTACTTGCAACCGCGCCTGCTTTGATTTTGAATTATGAAAATTACGGTCATCTGTGTCGGCAAAATAAAAGAAGCTTATTTCCGGGACGCCGTTGCGGAATATACAAAGCGTTTGACGCGCTATGCAAAACTGGAGATTCACGAAGTCGCAGATGAAAAGACACCCGACGGGGCAAGTGCGGCACAGGAGCGCCAGATCCGTGAGAAGGAGGGCGAGCGCATCCTGAAGCTGATAAAAGAAAATACGTATGTCGTGGCGCTTGCCATCGAAGGAAAAAAGCTTTCTTCCGAAAAACTGGCCGAATTTATGGAGAAACGTGCGGCTTACGGGGACGGACACCTGACGTTTATCATCGGCGGTTCTCTCGGACTGGATGAAAGGGTGCTGAGATCCGCTGATTATCTGCTCAGTTTTTCCGATATGACCTTTCCCCACCAGTTGATGCGGGTGATCCTGCTGGAACAGATATACAGAGGCTTCCGGATCATCAGCCATGAGCCGTATCACAAATAGCACAGGAGAGAGACAAATGAATTACAATTATATCTTTTTTGATCTTGACGGCACGATCACCGAATCGGGGCCGGGAATCATGAACTCGGTAGCATACGCTTTAGACAAACTGGGTGCAAAAGCGCAGCCGCAGAGCGTATTGAAAAAGTTTGTCGGGCCGCCGCTTGCGCAGTCTTTCATGAATTTCTGCGGTATCCCCCGGGAACAGACAGATTACGCAATTTCCCTTTACCGCGAATATTACAGAAAAAACGGAATGTTTGAAAACAGCGTTTATCCGGGAGTGGAAAAAATGCTTGCGGATCTTAAGGCGGGCGGAAAGAAGCTGGCCGTTGCCACTTCAAAACCGGAAAACTTCTCCGTACAGATTTTAGAGCATTTTCACCTGATTGATTATTTTGAAATCGTCTGCGGCGCGACAATGGATGAAAAGAGAGTAAACAAAGAAGAAGTCATCGCCTATACTCTGGAGTCTCTCAGGATCAGTGATGAAAGGAAGAAGACGGTACTGATGGTCGGCGACCGCGAACATGATATCATCGGGGCGAAGAAAAACGGCCTTGACAGCATGGGCGTGCTTTACGGTTACGGCAGCCGCGGGGAACTGGAAGCGGCCGGAGCCGATTATATTGCGGAAACGGCCTCAGAGATCGCGGACCGCATTTTATCAAAAGGACGGCGGTTTTAAAAAGGAGAACAGAAATGACGGATATTGATGAAATCCTTGCGGGATATCCGGTCTGCCAGTATGAGGTGCTGAATGCATCGGAGATCCCGTTTTCAGAGAAGGTGCGCTATATCTGCCGCACGGAATGCGAGCGTTATGGAAGATCATGGTCATGTCCGCCGGCAGTCGGCGAAGTAGAAGAGTGCCGCAGGCGCTGTCTGAAATTCAGACATGCGCTTGTTTTTACGACGGTTGCGGAAGTTGAGGATGCGTCCGTGATGGAGCAGACATTAAAGACAAGAGCGGGGCATGAGCAGATCACACGGTCACTTTGCCGTGAACTGGAAGCGCGCGGGATGAAATGCCTTGCGCTGTCCGGCGAATCCTGCAGCATATGTGAAAAATGTGCATATCCGGAGGAATGCAGGCATCCCGACAGGATGATTCCCTGTGTGGAAAGCTATGGCATCCTGGTTACGGAAATTGCGGAAAAATGCGGTATCAGCTTTTACACGGACAATCATACCGTTACATGGTTTGGGCTGATTTTTTTTGCATAAAAGAAAGAGGGCTACATATATTGAATAATAAAATGCAAAGACAGTGATATGTCCGATGAAAAAACATTTCTGCCAGACGATTGCCTCTGCCATGGAAATTCCGGCTGATCTGTCCGAGAAAGCCGCTTTGGCGGAAATTACGGGGCGGTCTGAACTTAAGCTGCAAAATTATCTCGGGATCATTGAATACTCGGAAGAGAGGCTTCTGGTCCAGTGCAGGGACTGCAGGATCGAGATCTGCGGAAAGTGCCTGTTCATTGATTCGTATTCAAGGGAAGAGCTGGTTTTGAGCGGCCGTATCGAATATGTGCATTATTGCTGAGAGGGGGAATCTGTCTGATCGAACGTCTACTTCGCCTGCGCAGGGGATATGTACGGATTCATATATGCGGCGGTGCTTACGAACGGTTTTTAAACCTGTGTGCAAACAACGGTGTGGCCCTGTGGGATTTGTGTCCGGCCCCAAAAGGGTACGAGGCGAATCTGTATGCCGCTGATTTTTTTAAACTCAGCCCGTTTTCAAAAAAATGCCGTACACGCGTCAGAATAAAAAGAAAATACGGACTTCCTTTTTATGTAAACCGCCATAGAAAACGAAAAGCTTTTGCGCTGGGAATCGTTTTCTGTGGTTTTTTCATTTTTTTGTTATCGCAGTTCATATGGAATATATCCATTGAAGGAAATCTTTCCATCAGCCGGCAGACGCTGATGGAATATCTGTCGGAGGATCAGATTACATACGGAACGAGAAAGAGCCATATAGATTGCAAGCAGCTCGCTGCCGATATCCGGAACCGCTTTCCGGATATTATCTGGGTATCCGTAAAAATGGAAGGAACCGGATTGTATCTAAATGTACAGGAAAATACCGATCTGAATCTTTATGAAAAACGAAGCTATGAGGCCAGCGACTTGGTCGCAGATGCGGACGGTACGGTGGAGAGCATCATTACACGCAGCGGCACCCCTCTTGTATCTAAGGGAGATACGGTAAAAAAGGGGGATATCCTCGTATCCGGGGAGATGGAGATCACGGATGATGCGGGAGAAGTCGCGTCGCGCGTTTATACGGCGGCGGATGCGGATATTTATATAAAAACAGACATACAGTATAACGATATTTTACAGATGAATTACAGGACGGCGGAATATACGGGGAGAAAACGGTACGGCGGTTATGTGAGGATCGGCGGAAAATATCTGGGGATCGACGGCGGAACCGGTTCCTTCGAAACGTCGGATATTTTCTGTACGGAAAAGCAGGCGCATATTTTGAAAGACTTTTATCTGCCGTTTTCGGCCGGATATATCGTTGCGAAAGAGTACCGGTATCTCACAAAAACATACCGCCCTTCTGAGGCGCAGAAAATCGCGGAGGAACGATTACAGAAATTTCTATCAGAAAATGAAGAAAAGGGGGTTCAAATATTTCAAAATAATGTTAAAATAAATATAAGTGCGGCTATATGCCGGACGAGCGGGACATTAACTGTGATAAAAAAAGCAGGCGCAAGACGCTCTGTAAAAATGACGCAAGTCCCGCGGGAGGGAAAAAATGAATGAGTATTGTTGAATCAACTGTATCGATCCCGGTTAGTCTGGAGAGTAATGTATTTGGGCAGTTTGACCAGCATGTTAAGAAAATTGAGAAAGCATTGAATGTAACGGTGATCTCCCGGGAAGGGACTGTAAAAGTGCTCGGAAACGAGCATGCATCTAGGAAAGCGGCGGATATTCTGGGGCAGCTTACGCATCTTGCGTCTGCGGGAAACCAGATCACAGAACAGAATGTGGATTATGCGCTGGCGCTTTCTTTTGAAGATAAAGAATCAGCCATTGTGGAGATTGACAGGGATGTTATCTGTCATACTATAAACGGAAAGGCGATCAAGCCGAAAACGCTCGGGCAGAAAAACTATGTTGACGAGATACGCAAAAAGATGATCGTTTTCGGGATAGGACCTGCCGGAACCGGAAAGACCTATCTTGCCATGGCGATGGCGATCCAGGCTTTCAAGGATGACGAGGTGAGCCGGATCATTCTGACAAGACCGGCTATTGAGGCGGGGGAAAAGCTTGGCTTTCTGCCGGGTGACCTGCAAAGCAAGGTAGACCCGTACCTGCGTCCGCTTTATGACGCGCTTTACCAGATCATGGGCCCTGAGAGTTTTCAGAAAAACATGGAAAAGGGATTGATCGAGGTGGCCCCGCTTGCATATATGAGAGGCCGTACACTGGATAACGCTTATATCATTCTGGATGAAGCGCAGAATACGACGCCCGCACAGATGAAAATGTTCCTTACAAGGATCGGGTTCGGTTCCAAGGTCGTGATCACCGGGGATATGACACAAAAAGACCTGCCGGCCGGAAGCCAGTCGGGCCTTGACGTGGCAGTCAGCGTTTTAAAGAAGGTAGAGGAGATCGGTTTTTGTACACTCACCAGCAAGGATGTTGTCAGACATCCGCTGGTACAGAAAATCGTACAGGCATACGAAGACTATGAAAAAAAGCAGACGGCGCAGAAGAAAGCAGGAGGGCGCTCCGGCGTCAGACCGCGCAGGAGGTAGAGATGACCGTTTATCTTGAATATTCTGAAAATACAGGCAGTTGGAAGCCTCCGTTTGACTGTGAGGAGGTTGCGGCCCGGGTTGTGGAGGCCGTACTTGATCATGAAGGCTGTCCGTATGAGGCGGAGGTATCTGTCATGCTGACAGATGATGCGCAGATACGGAAGATCAATCTGGAGCAGCGGCAGATAGACCGCGCAACGGATGTGCTGTCGTTTCCGATGGTGGACTACCCGCAGCCGGGGGAATTTGATTTCCTTGAGGATGAGCAGGACTGCTTTCATCCGGAGACAGGAGAGCTTCTTCTCGGAGATATTGTGATATCGACAGAGCATGTGGAAAGTCAGGCGAAGGAATACGGCCATTCTCTTCTGCGCGAATATGCGTTCCTGATCGTCCACAGTATGTTCCATCTGCTCGGATACGATCATATGACTGATGCGGAGCGCTCGGTCATGGAAGAAAAACAGAGAGAGGTTATGAAGATACTTCAGATTTCCAGAAATAATTAAAGCTTAAGGAGGAAGGTATCATGTTTAGAAAAAATTTGGCGGTAATGATGTGCATTTCCATGATGATCCAGGCGGCGGTGCCCGTATTTGCTGAGGAAAATGGGGATTATGGTTACGACGACGGGTACAGCGGGGAATATTACGGAGAAGATTATTATGGAGAAGATTATTACGAAGAAACTTCTTCAGGTGATTCATGGTATCAAGAGCCCAGAACCGATATCACAAGAGGGAATCTGGAACGCGAGCAGGCGGATGAAAACGGAAATGTGCACAGTTATCTGAGCGGAAAACTGACCGCAAAAGAGATCGCGCATACGAGACCGATGGCAATTATGATCAATAACATCATCAACGCCATACCGCAGGCGGGAATCGCAAATGCGGACGTGATCTATGAGGTTCCCGTGGAGGGAGCGATCACCCGTCTTCTGGCGATCTTTGATGACTATGATAATCTGGACAAAATAGGGCCGGTGAGAAGCTGCCGCGACTATTTTATTGATTTTGCGCTTGAATTTGATGCCCTGTATACCCATTTCGGGCAGGCGGTTTATGCTTTTGACCTCCTCAATTCCGATATGGTGAATAATATCAGCGGTCTTGAATATCAGGAAGCAGCCGGAAAGATCGAGGGCTATGCCGGAGAGGATATTTTCTACCGCACGGACGACAGACCGGCTCCTCACAATGCGTATACCAGTTCCGAGGGGCTGAAAAAGGCTATCGAAAGAAAAGAGTACAGCACGGAGCTGGACGACGCCTATGAAGGCCACTTTAAATTCGCGGCTGACGGGGAGAGCGTGACCTATTCCGACGGCACGGCGCAGTATATTGAACCGAGCAAATACAGCAATAATCCGTATTTTGAATATGATGAATCGTCTCAGCAGTACAAGCGCTTCCAGTACGGCGACGCACAGATCGACGAGCTTACGGCAAAACAGCTTGCTTATGACAATGTGATCATTCAGTATTGTGAATCACAGCCCTATGATGACAACGGATATCTGAATATTAACACCAATTCAGGCGGGAACGCGATCTTATTTACAAGAGGAACCTACCAGAATGCAACATGGGAGAAGGCGTCAGACTGGGGTCCGGCGAGGTACTATGATGCATCAGGAAATGAGATCAGCATCAATCAGGGAAAAACATGGGTATGTATCGTAGAAAATTCGAAAATGAGTGATACGACGATTCGCTAAAATACAGGTCACGGAGGATTTGGATAAGTGGGAGAGAAAAAAAGATCAAATTATTTAGTACAGGGAACGATCCTTGCAGCGGCCTCCATTTTTGCCAGAATACTTGGGATGCTGTATCGTTTTCCGCTGGCAAATATTCTTACGGATGAGGGGAATGCCTATTATCAGACGGCAAATTCAATTTATACCATTTTGCTGATGATCTCCACATTCAGTCTTCCGCTTGCAGTATCAAAACTGGTTTCTGAAAGGATCAATCTGGGGCAGATGAAAAATGCGCAGAAGGTTTTCCGCTGCTCCATGAAGTTTGCGCTTATCAGCGGCGGGGTGGTAGCGCTTCTGACGTTTGTGCTGGCAGGACCGATCTGCCGGGTCATGAAAGTGGACAATGCGGTCTACGCCCTGCGCGTGCTGGCTCCGGCAGTTTTTATCTATGCGGTCGTCGGTGTGTTCCGCGGATTCTTCCAGGGACATGAGACAATGGTTCCGACAGCGGTATCGCAGGTTGTGGAACAGATCGTTCACGTTGTTTTTGCTCTGGCGGGAGCCATACTGATGGTTGATTACGGCAAAGCGCTCGCGGACGCGCAGCCCTCGCATGCATATGCGCTCGGCGCTGCCGGGGCGACGTTCGGGACGACAGTCAGCGTGGCGGTATCGCTGGTACTCCTCGGGGTCCTGTTTGCGGCATATAACAAAAGATTCCGCCGGCAGACAAAGGCCGATCCGACCAGAAAGCTTGAGGCCGACAGGGATATCTACATAGCGATCTTTATGACGATCCTGCCGGTCATCTTAAGTACGGTCATCTATAATATTACGCCGACGCTCGATCAGGCAATCTTTAACAGCGTCCTCTCGGCGCAGGGATATACTGCTTCACAGTATAATACGATCTACGGCATATACAGCGGAAAGTTTTATGTTCTGATGAATGTGCCTCTGGTGCTGGCATCTTCCCTGGCGCCGTCTGTTGTGCCGCCGCTCTCGGCAGCCATGATCAACGGCGATTACCGGGATGCAAAGATCAAAGTGCGCTCTGTCATGCGCTATACAATGATCATCACGATCCCCTGTGCGGTCGGCTTCCTTGCCTTCGGACATCCGATCATGGCGCTTGTTTTCGGCGACTGGAGACAGCTTCCGGCCGGACTGATGCAGGCAGGTTCGCTGATGCTGATCTTTTTTGCCATATCAACCGTATCAACCGCCGTGCTTCAGGGAATGAGCCGCATGAATGAACCGGTAAAAAATTCGGCGATCGCGCTGGTGATACATGTGATCGTCTTATATGTATTTCTTAAACAGTTCCGTTTAAATATTTACGGCGTTGTTTATGCAAACACTGTTTTTGCACTGGTCGTATGCATTTTGAACTCCATGGCGATCAAACGCCATCTCCATTATACGCAGGAGATCCGTAAGACCTTCCTTATCCCGCTCATTGCGGCGACGATCATGGGAATCGTATCTTTCGCGGTGTACAGCCTTTTAAATGCACTTTTGAGAATCCTTTTTATCGACAGCTTCTCAAATGCGGCGGCTTTGATCATTGCCGTTCTGATCGCGGTGTTTGTGTATGCCTTTTTCCTAATCCGTTTAAAAGGCATCCGGGAAAGCGAGATCGCTGATCTTCCGAAAGGGGATCTTTGGGTCCGCATTCTGCATAAGATCAGATTTCTATAATGAGAAGGACAGAAAGTAGGATAGAAGAAAGTGAACATTCGTGAGAAACTGAAGGACAAGCAGAGAATTATCATAAAGATCGGTTCTTCCTCCCTGACCCACGCGGCGACGGGAGCGCTGGACCTGACAAAACTGGAAATACTGGTGCGGGAGATCAGCAATATCCGCAATATGGGAAAGGATGTGATCCTGGTGTCTTCCGGCGCGATCGCTGTGGGAAGCAGCACGGCCGGATTCGAAAGGAAGCCGGTTGACATTGCCGAAAAACAGGCGTGTGCGGCGATCGGTCAGGCAAAGCTGATGATGATCTACCAGAAGCTGTTTTCAGAATACGGGCAGATGGCGGCGCAGATACTGATCACAAAATTCACGATCACAAATCCGGTCAGCCGGAACAACGCATATAATACGTTTGATGAGCTTTTAAAGCTTGGCGCAATACCGATCGTAAATGAAAATGATACGGTTTCCACAGACGAGATCCAGTTCGGGGATAATGACAATCTCTCCGCAATGGTGGCTTCGCTGATCGGGGCGGATCTGCTGATCCTGCTTTCGGATATCGACGGGCTGTTTACGGACGATCCGCACCAGAACCCGTCGGCAGAATTTATCGATACGGTCGAGGAGATAAATGACAGTCTTTTCCATATGGGAAAAAGTACCAGCGGCAGCGGCATCGGTACGGGCGGCATGAGCGCCAAGCTTTCAGCCGCGCAGATCGCGGTAAGCTCGGGAGCGGATATGATCATTGCCAACGGAAAGGATTTTCATATCATACATAAGATATTAAACGGCGGACAGTACGGCACATTGTTTGTTGCAAAGCACAGTCCGGACTTTTCGCTTGCAGATTACCTGCATGCGACAGATATCAGTTAAGGAGAAATTTTCGAATGGGAATCACAGAAAAACAGATTGCGAGAATCAATGAACTTGCACGCAAATCAAAGGCAGAGGGACTGACAGATGCGGAGCTCGCCGAACAGGCGGCGCTCCGTCAGGAGTATATTGCATCGATCAGGCACAATCTGCGGACGCAGCTTGACAATATTGACATCCGCGAGCCGGACGGAAGTATTACAAACCTTGGTAAGAAATATGGAGCAAAAACATCTGATGGAAAAAAAGGAAATTAGAAAACTTATATTTAAGCGGAGAAGGGAAGCGGATGCTGACGGCTGTGAAAAAAACAGCCGTATTATCTGCGAAAAGATCATGGAGACGGAGGCTTTTAAAAACGCTTCCGTTATCTATGTTTATATGGACTGTAAAGGGGAGGTCTCCACAAAGCCTCTTCTTGAGGAAGCATGGCGGCTCGGGAAAAAGACGGCTGCGCCGAGAGTTACGGGGCCGGGCATCATGAAATATTATTATATCAGCTCCTATGAGGACACCGCGCCCGGTTATTACGATATTCCGGAACCGGTTACGGAGACGGAGGCACATGACGAGGAGGCGCTTCTGATCGTGCCCGGTGTGGCGTTTGACAGAAACTGTCACAGGTGCGGTTACGGACAGGGATTTTATGACCGCTATCTTTCTGCACACAGAAAGCATACGACCTTCGCCGTGGCGTTTGATTTTCAGCTCGTAGAGGAAGTACCGGCAGGAACGTATGATATTTTCCCGCAGAGACTGGTTACAGAAAAGGAGGTATTTGTATGTCAGGAACACTGTTAGAAATCGGAAAAAAAGCAAGACAGGCGGAACCGCAGATGCGTATCATGGAGACGGCCCGGAAAAACGGGGCGCTCCTTGCGATCGCGGACGCATTTGAAAAGCTGTATGGATATATTCTTGAAGAAAACGACAAAGATGTGAAAAGCGCAAAGGAAAACCAGATGAAGCCTGCGCTGGTGGACAGGCTGCTGCTGACGAAAGAGCGCATTTTCGCCATGTCGGAAGGACTGCGGCAGATCGCGTCTCTCGAAGATCCGATTGGGGAGATCTCGGGGATGAAAAGAAGGCCGAACGGGCTTTTGATCGGCCAGCAGAGAGTGCCGCTCGGCGTGATCGGGATCATTTATGAATCGCGTCCGAATGTGACGGCGGATGCTTTCGGGCTCTGCTTTAAGACCGGAAATATAGTGATCTTAAAGGGCGGGAGCGATGCTATCTGCTCAAATAAGGCCATCGTGAAGATCATCCGCGATACGTTAAAGGAATGCGGTGCGCCCGAAGACGCCATCCAGCTCATCGAGTCGACGGACCGGGAGACGACCGCGCAGTTTATGAAAATGAACGAATATGTGGATGTGCTGATCCCCAGAGGCGGCGCCGGACTGATCAGGGCCGTTGTCACAAACAGTACGATCCCTGTTATCGAGACGGGCACCGGAAACTGCCATATTTTTGTTGATGAATCGGCGGATATCAATATGGCGGCGGATATTATTTTTAACGCCAAGACGCAGCGGATCGGCGTATGCAATGCATGCGAGTCTCTCGTAGTGCATGAGAACATAAAAGAAGCGCTTCTGCCGGTGATACAAAAACGCCTGCAGGAGAAACATGTCGAACTCAGAGGCGACCGTGCGGTATGTGAGATCCTGCCGGAAGCAAAGGAAGCGACAGAGGAGGACTGGGGACGTGAATATCTGGATTATATTCTTTCCATTAAGACGGTTTCCTCCCTTGACGAAGCGATCAGCCATATCAACCGCTATAATACCGGGCACTCGGAGGCTATCATTACCCAAAACTACGAACATGCACAGCGCTTTCTGAATGAAATAGACGCTGCGGCCGTTTATGTGAATGCCTCTACGCGCTTTACGGACGGATTTGAGTTCGGATTTGGCGCGGAGATCGGGATCAGCACACAAAAACTTCATGCAAGGGGACCGATGGGGCTGCATGCGCTGACTTCCACAAAATACATTATCTACGGAAACGGACAGGTACGCTCATGAATTTAGACAAAGAACTGGAACTGGCGGAAAATAATACGGAGATTCCCGCGGATGAGACGAAACGCCAGTATTATTATATTGAAAAATGCCGCTGCCTGCTGAGCGAAAAGGAAAAAGAGCTTGGCAGAAAACTGACGGCCTGCGTTGTAACGTTCGGGTGCCAGATGAATGCGAGAGACAGTGAAAAACTGACGGGTATCCTTGAAAAGGCGGGCTATGTGATCGTGGAGGATGAGGACGCGGATTTTGTTATCTACAATACCTGTACGGTGCGTGAAAATGCCAATCTGCGCGTTTACGGCAGGCTTGGGGTATTAAATAACAAAAAGAAAAAAAATCCGCATATGATGATCGCACTCTGCGGCTGCATGATGCAGGAGCCGCAGGTGGTGGAAAAACTGAAAAAGAGCTACCGTTTTGTAAATCTTATATTTGGTACGCATAATATTTACAAATTTGCGGAGCTGCTTTTTACGGCGATGACAAATGACCGCATGGTGATCGATATCTGGAAGGACACGGACAAAATTGTGGAGAACCTTCCGGTGGAACGCAAATATCCTTTTAAGTCCGGGGTGAACATCATGTTTGGCTGCAACAATTTCTGCAGCTATTGCATCGTTCCCTACGTGAGAGGGCGTGAACGCAGCCGTACGCCGGATGAGATCCTGTGCGAGATCAGAAATCTGGTGGCGGACGGTGTTGTTGAAGTGATGCTCCTTGGGCAAAATGTAAATTCCTATGGGAAGAGCCTTGAGAACCCGATCAGCTTTGCACAGCTTTTACAGGAAGTTGAAAAGATTGACGGGCTGAAACGGATCCGGTTTATGACTTCGCATCCGAAGGATCTGTCGGACGAGCTGATCCGTGTGATGGCCGCATCAAAAAAGATCTGCCGCCACATGCACCTTCCCCTGCAGTCGGGAAGCAGCCGTATATTGAAGATCATGAATCGGCATTACACGAAAGAGCAGTATCTGGAGCTTGTGGAAAAGCTGCGCAGTGCAATTCCGGATATCTCTCTTACCACGGATATTATCGTAGGTTTCCCGGGAGAGACGGAAGCAGACTTTCAGGAGACGCTTGACGTAGTCAGAAACGTGCATTATGACAGCGCTTTTACATTTATCTACTCAAAGCGAAGCGGTACGCCGGCGGCGACCATGGAAGACCAAGTGCCGGAGGAAATCGTTAAGGACCGTTTTGACAGGCTTTTGAAAGAGGTTCAGGAGAATGCACAGAAAATGGCAGGCCGTCTTACCGGACAGATACAGCCCGTGCTTGTGGAAGAGGTTAACGCACAGGACAGCTCTCTGGTAACGGGGCGTCTGAGCAATAATCTGCTGGTCCATTTTCCGGGTGACGCGTCCCTGACCGGTAAAATTGTCAATGTAAGGCTTTCTCATTGTAAAGGGTTTTATTACATGGGAGAAATGACAGATAGTGAG
>Ga0129309_1001343_pt1 | contig 12702 bp, 22 predicted proteins | sample L1105metagenome_FD_94439 | JGI IMG/M metagenome (GOLD analysis project Ga0129309, IMG submission 94439) | Ring-tailed lemur group fecal microbial communities from Wisconsin, USA - L1105 metagenome | ecosystem: Host-associated > Mammals > Digestive system > Large intestine > Fecal | place: USA...
CTTTATCATCCTGATCTATATCTGTGTCCAGTGGGAAATAATCTAATCCCACCTTCTGTGGTCTTGCCATTTTTTCACCTCACTTCTGTAAGGACCAGGGGCAAAGCCCCTAGCCTAAAATGGAATATTCTGACCATCTACTTCCCAAGGAAGTTTTTCTTCATCATTCTTGGGTGCTGTGCTTGACAGCGATTGCAACATTTCAATTAATTCACTTGCTTCTTGCTTTGTGAGTTCTTTGCTACTATTTTTTTGATACGCGGATTTTATATAGTTGTTCATGCTCTTGTTGTCATATTTCTTTTCTTTTGCTAAATTATAAATAAAGTTTAGTTGATCACTAGTTGCTAAATTATTTTTACCTGTTTTATTTGGTTTACTTTGTTTTGATGTCTTAGGAGTATCCTTCTTTCCGTTTCCAGCTTCACTTACTTGGTTACCATCGTCATCATCTTCGCTTGAAATTCCTAACATAGCTGATAAAGCATATCTTCTTGCATATGTTATCGCCGATCCTGCTCCTTGAGCTGTTATCTTATCCATTTTAAGACTTAACGCTGGGGATTCTATCCATTCACCCGATTCATGCATTAGTATAGTTGTCATATTTATATTGTCTCCCTCTGTACTAGGAGCTTGTACAATACTTAATCCATACTTAGATAGAATAGGTTTAATAGTATTAATAACTTCTGCTAATGGTGCATACTTACTTTTAAAAAAAGGATTTGTGGCCGTATTAGCAGGATTATTAACTTCTCCTTGGAATTTTGCTAATGCAATAGCTAAATTCTTTATACTTTCAGATTTATCCATCCTTTTATTTCCTCCTTTTTTCCCACATTTCCGCTTGGGATTCTTCCCAAATTTCCTCTCTTTTTAATGCGCTGAATTTTCGTTTTATAGAATCATTTTCATCGTCCAAAGTGTCTCGTATTTTATTAATGTCAAACATATCTATAAATCTTCTTTCAGCTTTCTTATTTATAAACTCTAAAGCCATTTACATAGCCTCCTCACAATAAATAGGTTCCAATTCTTTTTCCACAGAACAGCCTATCTTTTTAGCTTGTTTTTTCCATTCTTCCCACTTTGCTTCTGTGTACTGAAATCCCCAATTATTTCCGTATATCTCACACATTTTATGCCTAGCTTGACTGTAATCTTTTGCGTAAATTGGTTGACATTTTCCACCTAACGGATGAGCGGTATAAAAAGTAAATATAAACTTTTTCATCTATTTCTCCTCCTTTAAATTTTCAACAATCAACTTTTTATATATTTCTACTGCCATCAGTTTTGCCCCACACTGGCAGTTAACTACCTGATTCTTCTTAATCTTTATTTCTCTACCACATTCAGGACATCTCATATTACTTCCCTCTCAAATAAATCTAATTGTCCTTCTATTTGTTCTACCTGATCATCTATATCAACATCTTTTGCTTTATCCTTGCAAATTTTTCTATAGCAATATGCTCCATATCCTCTCTTTCTGCTTTCTTCACTTTTTAACTTTCTTCCACACCTCTTACAAGTCAATGAATAGTTACTCATTTAAAATTCTCCTTTCTGCTTATACCATCCACAAATAATGTGGTATAATAGAAGCAATCAAATATTTTTGTTTCTTGGATCTTTTCAGATTGCCGTCTGAGAGATCCTTCTTTTATACTGTTTCATCTTCTTAGCAACAGAACTATGTGTAATTCCATAAATGTCAGCTATCTGTCGATACGTTACGCCTGATTCATTCATTTTTGCCATATCTAAAGTATCTTCACTGTTAAGCTTGTGTCTTTTTCCTTCCAATACTGCAAAAGCCTGTTCAGGTGTAGCTATATCATCTCGAAGAATTGCTACACACAAAGCCGCAATATTGAACCTCAAATCTATAGAAATTTCTACTCGCAACTTGTCCACCTCCTTAATCTAATTTAAATTTGGATTTCGTTTTATTGAATACAGTATCTATGCGTGGTGTTTTACTACAAAACATGATATAATTACGTTTCTAAATTATTATTCTGTTTATTTTATCCCTTTACATATCCTCTTTGTATACACTTTTCATTGTGTTCTGCTATCATTTCCTTCATATCCATAAATTTATTTAATGCTATCTTAAAAATTTCTATAGTATGTTCTGTATCAAGTAATTCATGAATATTAAGCTTAAGTTTATTCATTTCTTCTTCTGAGAAGTCTCCTTTACTTCTCTTATTTGTAATTAATACTAATGTTTCAGCTAATACTGCATGAGACTCTCTGTGTTCTTCTAATAGTTTTAGCGCTATGTTACTTAAATTATTTAAATCTATATTATCTAGTACTTCATAGCTGTAAGCCTGTCCTATTTTACAGTTATATTTGCAATATCTTTGAGTTAAAAAAGGTTCTTGATATATATCTGCAAGTTCTACAACCATACCTGGTGAAGGATCTCTAACCCCCCTCTCATAACATCCTAAACTTTCTGTGCTTATTTCTATTCCTTTACCTGCAAGTAACAAAGCTACATTATCTCTAGTCAAACCTTTATTCTCTCGTGGTGTCTGATAGTCAATTACGTAGTTGGAATTCATTCAACTTCACCCCTTTCAGTGATATTATTTAATTAATAAAGAAACTGTCCTAACTTCCCCTCCAGTGAGAAGTTAATCCTCATCTTCTTCCTCAATTTCTTCTCTTAACTGTATTCCTATGGATATTATGCAAAGAAAACCTAGTATAAAAGCTATTGCAGGACTTAAAGGACTACATACAAAGCCTTCCATCACTTCACCTCCTTAACCCCATGTACCATTGCTGTAATAATGCAACCAATCACCATTTTTAAAATGAACTTCTATAAATGGGTGTCCCCATCTTCTCTGTTTTCATTTCTCTTGTCCAACTTAACCAGAGGACAACTTCGTCCTTCATCCTTTGTGTGATTTCTTTGCCATAGCCTCTTTGTTAATCTGAATTTTTTCTTCAGTTGAAAGTGAATTCCAAATATCCCATCCTGCTTGGTGGAAATCCCTTAATATTCTTTTTATCTCTTCTTCTGATTTAGGTGGTGGAGCTACAACATTAACTGTTGTGTTACCAAGCTTGTAAGTTGCAGCATACTCTACTTTTTCCTCCATGCACTCACCCCTTTATATATTTTTATTAAATTCCCAGTTTGTACTATTCACATATTTCTGCAACTATCAAATTTTTATATCTTTCTTTTTCGTAATCATCCATTACTTCATAAGCTTTTTTATTAAAACGTTTTTCATTAAAACTACAAACCGCATGGCCATCTTCTATTACTAATATAAAACCTGTTCTTAAATAAAAATTATTTAGATCTTGTACTTCAAGATCATCAACAGAATTTTCCCTTGCCATTTTTCTCTCTCCTTTCTTTCTGTCCACTCATCCCCGTTATGGTAAAATGTTCTAAAGGGGGTGAATAGAATTGACCGAAAAAGAATTTCTTGATTTTTTCAATCAAATAGACGAAAACATTTTAAAATTAGTAATTGAAGATTCTTGTAAACAGGGTCAAGAACACTACAATAATCTCATTCTAGAAGGCTGGTCACAAGATGAAGCATTGTTTGATTTGATAATGAAAACTTCATATCGAGCTATGAAATATGCTGTTATGACAACCTTGTATTTCTCTACTAACTTAGAATCTGAAAAACCTAAAACTAAAGAAGAATTAAAGAAACTTTTTACTATCATCAAATAATTTTTTCAATCTAGGTCTTTCTAAATCTGGTTTTTGACAATTTAATTTATAATCATCCTTTGATTCAAGCTGCTCTTGGACTAACTCTCCAAGAGTGGCAATCCTTTTTTCTAATTTTCCCTTTTCCATCCCTTGCACCCCCTTCCAATACTTACTTCTTTTTTTGAAACTGTTTATATGAGATAATTATTATGCTGTTCTATCATCCAGTAGCTCTGATACTGTTACTCCTAATGCTTTGGCTATAATATCTAGTTTTGAGATAGGAGGTGTTATAATCCCATTTTCATAGCGACTAATTACTGTCTGTTCTATTAGAGTCATTTCTGACAATTGAATTTGAGTAATACCTCTTTTATTACGAATAGCTTTATTTTTTTTACCAATTTGCACCATTTGAGAACCTCCTTTCATATATCATTATATACTTATTACGTATATTGTCAAGATATATTATGCGTATTTTGTATATTTTGTATTTATTAATTGTTTACCCTTCATATTTAATGTAATATATACATATATCAATATGCTTTTAACGCATACAAGTAAAGGTGATTATAATGTTTAATATTGGCAAACGCATACGAGATTTACGTAAAGATAATAAAATGACCATGGTTGAACTTTCTGAGAAAATTGGTATTACTCAACCTCAGTTAAGCAGAATTGAAAATAATGTTAATATGGCTCAACTTGATACCATCGAACAAATTTGTAAAGTTTTCAACATTACCTTAGCTGATTTCTTTGCTCCAACTGATACATCAAAGCCCCTAACAGCCGATTTAGAAGAACTCTTGCATACTGTTAAAGGTTTAACACCTGAACAAATCAAAGCCTTTACAGAGGCACTTAAAACCATCAAGAAAGGGTGATTGTTATGAACAATGATGAAAAAATTCTTCAACTATTAACTCAAATTCAATCAGATGTAACAGAGATAAAAACTAAAGTAGACTCTGTTATTGACCAAACTGCTAACCTTACTGAATTTCGTACTGAAACCAATACTAAACTAGATATAATATCAAATGATATTGAGTTTCTAAAACATCAAGATTATCAAACTAAGCAAGATTTATTCAACATAAAAAGAAATCTTAAACTTGTTAAGTAGGCTGGATAAATGTTCAGCCTCATATTCTTTTTTCAAGGTGCCTCTTCCTCTTATTCCAAGATTTACTGCTTTTTTTGAATCTGAATTTGTGTGATAATTTATTTATAATAAATGGTTGCTTTTCATGCAACTTCATCCGTAAAAAAAATTCTTATTATATCTTCATAACTTAAATTAAGATGAACTTTCATTTTCTTTATTTCTTCCACTGAAAAATCAATTATTCCATTTTCACGTTTATTGTATGAAGTTTCACTCATTCCAAGCTTTTTAGCCAAATCTTTTTGTGTGAGACCGTTTATTATTCTTAAAGATTTTAATTCTCTGCTCAACATAATTAACACCTCCTGTTGTTTTTAATGCAACCTCCTTACTTAATATTATAGCTATTAAAAACAACTTGTCAATAGTTTTTAATCAAAATGTTTCTCTTTACGCAACAATTATTTCTTTTACTGCAACTTTATATATAATGTATTTAAGGTGGTGAATAAATTGGCAACATTTGGTGAAAGGTTCAAACAATTAAGAAATGAAAAAAAATTGACTCAAGAACAATTAGGCGATAAATTCTTTTTAAATAAAAGCTCTATATCACGATATGAACAAGATAAACAAATACCAGAAATTGATTTACTTCAAGATTTTGCTGATTTCTTTAAAGTACCACTTGATTACCTACTAGGAAGAACTGATGACAGAACACTTTATAATAATGATAATAAAGATATTTCTTTTGTTAAACAATCCGAAGAAAAACATCAAGAAGTCCATGATGTTGAAGAAGCAATGGAAATAATATTAGCTCAGCCAGGACTAATGTTAAAAGGTGAATTGCTATCAGATGAATCCAAAATAATTTTAGCTAATGCTATTCAAATGGGCCTTAGAACAGCTGAAGAAATAGAAAGAAAAAAGAAAAATACTAACAAAGGTGATGACAATGAGTAATGATGTCAAAAATATTGTTACAGGACTTATTGAACTCTATGGTACTAATGATCCTTTTGAATTATGTAAGTGTCTAGATATATGCTTGTTAATTCATGACCTAGGAAATGAACTGTATGGATTCTTTCAAAGGACTGACAACGGAACAGAAATATTACATATTAACAGCAATTTAGACTACTACATGCAGAAATATATTTGTTGTCATGAATTAGGACATGCCATTACTCAGCCTGAATTAAGTATCAGTTTCTTTATTGAAAATCCACTTGTAATTAAAAATAAATTTGAAATAGAAGCTGATACTTTTGCTGCTGAGTTATTACTAAGAGATATACTTTTAGAAGAATATGAAAACTATACAATAGAACAAATAGCCGCTACTGAAAATGTTCCAGTAAGGCTAGTAGAACTCAAGTTAAATAATTTGAGTATTTTTTAAGCCTTTACATAGAACATATATTCGACATAGTTCGACATTGTTTTTATATTGTTATGAAAGGATGGATTGCATGGGATTTAGATTTAGAAAAAGTGTTAAAATTGCTCCTGGTGTGAGAATGAATTTTGGTAAAAAAAGCGCTAGTGTTAGCTTTGGTGGAAAAGGTATAAGGCATACTGTAAGTACAACTGGTAGAAGAACTTCAACAGTAGGTATACCTGGCTCAGGATTATACTATACAAAAAGTACTTCATCTAAAAAGTCTAATGAAAATAGAGCTAATTCAAATACTAGCTATGGTACATATGATTATGAAGATTCATACCAAAGAGTAGAAAATTTCAATAATGCAATAGAATATCTTACATCACTCCATAAAGAATGTGATTATAATTACAATTGGGACAATATAAGCAAAGAACCTGTTCCTTTTAATCCTAATGAAAAAGGTCCTAACGAAATACAAGCTATAAAAGTTTTAGAAACCTATAAACCAAACATATTTGAAAAAATATTTAAAAGTAAGCTAGAAAAGAAAATAAAGGAACTGGAAAGCAATGTTGATATAGCCAAACAAAATGATGAAAATTTATATAAAGATTGGAAAAATCAAAATGAATTATCTAAACTAATTTTAGCTGGAGATTTAGATGCATATATGTCATTACTTAAGGATATAGGATTTTCAAGCAATCTTGGTGGAATTGTTCCTTCTTTTAATCTTCATACTTCTGATAAAGATATGATGATTATTGAATATGACATAAACATAGAAGATATAATTCCTGACCAATACATGACATTAACTAAGACTGGAAAACTGTCTATTAGAAACTATACTAAAACTGCATATTATGAAATAGTTAAATTATATGTTTGTGGCTTTGCTATCCGTATCGCAAGAAACATATTCGGACTTCTACCAATAGAAAATGCTATCATACATACCAACACTACTGTACTAAATACCCAGACTGGCAAAGAAAATAATACCACTATTCTATCTGTCAATATAGATATATCCACATTAAATAAACTAAATTTTGATTTAATAGATCCTTTTGATGCTTTAAATAATTTTCAACATAATGTTAAATTCCTTAAAACCAAGGGATTTCAACCAGTAGATAAAATTAATATTTAAAAATACAAAGGAGGAACTTTTAATGAATAATTTAATAGGAAAAAACATGGCGATGAAAGTAAGTGCAAATATAGTTGATGAATTATCAGATAAAATACCAAGTTATTTAGTTGCTATTAATGAATTAATAAAGAATTCATATGATGCAAGGGCCAACAATGTCAGTATAACTATAGATTCAAAGAAAAAAGTATTCATCATAGAAGATGATGGTATTGGAATGAATGAAACAACTATTGATAGCTTATTACACATATCGAAAAGTAACAAAGATTATGCAAAATTACAAGATAACAACAGACACACTCAGGGTTCAAAAGGATTAGGATTTTTAGCTGTTTTCAAATTTGGTCATTATACAACATGGATTACAAAACATAATAGTTATGATACTACTATAGAATTCTCAGTAGATTATGATAAACTAATAAAACTCGAAAATATAAATGATTATAATATTTCTTTTCTTCAGTCTAAAGAAAATCTAAATAGAGGGACTAAAATAATTATTTATCTAAAAGAAAAAGATATAAATACTTTTATGAAACAATTTAATGATGACAGGATATTAAAAAGAATTTTGTATTCTTTTACTGATGATGATTTTAATATTAACATAAATATTGACAATACTCATTACAGCAACAAGAAAAAAATTAACCATAATGATATATTGCCAGAAAGAGTATTATTTAATGTAAAGTATAACAGTAGTAAAAGCAAAATTGAATATTATCACAATCATTGCTTAGCATTCGACAGAGATTTTAAAATAAATCTAATAGATACAAAAATAGAATTAGATTTAAATTATTATAGACTCTATTCTGGGGCAATTTCAAATATAGATAATCTATATCACGATCCTCAAGGACAAATAGCACCCCTTATTTATATCAATGACAATCTTTTTGAGAACTATGACTTATTTAACCCCTTAACGCTTCAATATACTAAATATGACCAAATAGTTAGACAATTTTTAGGAATTATAAAAATAAATTCTGAAAACAAAGAACTAGATTTCAACTCTGATAGGACTCAAATGATTTCTAATCCATACACTTATCAATTGAATGAATTTCTAAAATCTTTAAATAATCAAATTCAAAAAGATATTTCAAGTAAAAGAAATCATTTAGTTCCAAGATATAAAAATGATAAATTATCTATTTTAAAAAAGACAAATACTACTGTTGATAATGGAAATGTTCCAAATATTGATATATTAAAAAAAAATATACTTGATGATTTTGCTTTTAAAGATAAAGTAAATATTTTATATGATAAAAATAATAAAAAGGTTATATATCGTATTTTTAACAAAGATTTTATATTAAAATATGATTATAATGACAATAAACAGAAAAAGAAAATACAAAACAATACTCCAAATAATGATAGCATCAAAGGAAACTATAAAAAAGCACATATAAAGTTAATGAAATCTGAAGAGGAATTAACTATACCAACCGATCAGATAGACCTTTTGAAGTATATAGATACAGTAATAGACAGTAATGGTAATTCAATAGATAAAGATAATATTGATATATACATTGATAATAAGAAATCAAGTAATGTTTTAGAATCGATTACATCCCCAAAGACCATGAAAGTAGAATTTAGATATAATGATAAAATAACTGGTCTCGTTGCTAAACAAATAATTATTTATTTTAAAGAAGCAAGATCTAAGATAGTCGGAAATAATAAAAAAACTGGTTTAATTTCTCTACCAACTGATATTAATTATGTTATTACGTTTAATAATGTTTTAAATAAACTTATCAATCAAATTAATAGACTAAATGAAATTGATAATCTAGAACTTATTAGCTGTGCATTAAGATCTATTTTTGAAATAAGTTGTGACACTATAAACAAATATGATAATAAATTTTTTTTAAAAAACAATAATAAAACTATAGAAAAAAATTTAGAAAAAAGAGTTTACATTGTAATGGATAAAGTTAATAAAAACAATCAATTAAAATCAAAGATAAGCAATAACACAAAAATAGACTATGATAGTTTAAACAGCATGTTAAGTAATGCACCTGAAAAATATGAGATAGCTGTAAAGCATGCACATTTAGGTGCGCATAAATCAACAACCTATTTAACTGAATCAGAAATAAAAGATTTGGCTAAATATGCAAGTTTATTTTTAGTAATTTCAAATGAAATTGTTAACTTTAAAAAATAATCCTGGACTTTTTATGTAATTTTTAATACTATCATTTTAAAGGAGGATAAATAATGCTTTCTAATATAGACTTTAAAAATTACAAAAAAAGTACAGATATACATGGAACATCATTATATCCAGCAGTAATGATAGCTCCAATGCAAAATTTAATATTAGAAGAAATGATAAATAAGAATAATTGTAAAAAAATATTTGATCCATTTCATGGCTCTGGTACTGCATTATACGAAGCAAAAATAATATCACGTGAAGTTGAAGTATACGGTTGTGATATCAATCCATTAGCCAATCTTATAACTACAGTTAAACTGCAAGGAGTAACAGACAATATATTTGATGATATTGAAACTCTAGAGTTTCTCATTCAAAATGATGATTGTTCTGAAAAAAATCATAGTTTTAATAATATCAATAAATGGTTTCGAAAAGATATAATTGATAGCCTAAGCATCATTCGCAGATCTATTATGCGTATTGAGGATGTTAAGAATAGATTATATTTTTGGTATAACTTATCAGATATAATCAGAAAATATAGTAATACTAGGAGTTCTACTTATAAGTTACATATTAAACCACCTTATTCTATTAAAAATATTGAAAATAATGTTATAAAAGATTATTTGAATTCAGTAAAAAATAATGTCAATATGTTTCAGCACTCTTATACCAATTTTACACTTTATAAAGATGATATATTAAAGAGAATCAAAAATTTTGAAGATGGCTTCTTTGATATTTCAATTACATCACCACCATATGGGGAAAATGCTACTACCGTTCCTTATGGACAATTTTCAATGTTTCCACTGTATTGGATTGACAATAAAGACTTAGAGCTTGAAGGCTGGGAACTTGATAATTATTCAAAAATTGATAATGTAAGCTTAGGTGGACAAAAAAGAATTGCTGAATTTAATAATTTTGAATTTAACTTATTAAAACCATATTTAAATGAAATTTCAGATTCTAAAAAACAAAAAGTTATAAATTTTTTTGATGATTATTTTCTTTTCCTTCGTCAACTATGTAGGGTTACTAATAAATATATAGTTATGACTTTAGGCAATAGAACTGTTGACGGAATCAATATTAATTTGACTGACATAACAAAAAAATATCTTGAATACAATAATTTTATTAATATTGATCTAGCTAAAAGAGAAATTCCGCAAAAAAGAATGCCTCTTAAAGTTTCTACTGTCAATAATAAACCGGTCAAATCTATCAATCATGAATATGTAATAATTCATGAAAAACAAATTCTTAATAATTAAAATGTAGCTACCATAAGGTAGCTGTTTTTATACTCAAAAATAGATTACTTTTCGTTATGCTAATATATTATTTATTTTATGCTATAATATTAATCAAAACATATGTCTTTAAACATTCACTTCTATAATACCCTTTCAGCTACTTTCATTTTCTTTTGCACCATATTTCATATATAATAAACATATAAATACCAATGAGGTGATCTTATGTCCATGGATAAAATTGCAATGTATTTACGTAAGTCTAGAGCTGATGAAGAGGCTGAAAAGTTTGGTGAAGGTGAGACCTTAGTTAAACATAAAAAAATATTATTGAAAGTGGCCAAGGATAAAGGTCTTAATATAATTAAAATATATGAAGAAATAGTATCTGGTGAAAGTTTAGTACATAGACCAGAGATGTTGGAACTCCTAAAAGAAGTTGAACAAGGTTTGTATGATGGAGTTCTTTGTATGGATATGGATAGATTAGGCCGTGGTGACATGGAAGAACAAGGACTTATCTTAAAGACTTTCAAGAATTCTAATACTAAAATCATTACCCCTAGGAAAATTTATGACCTTAGGGATGAATTTGATGAAGAATATTCAGAGTTTGAAGCTTTTATGGCTAGAAAGGAATTAAAGATAATTAATAGACGTTTACAACGTGGCAGAATCCGTTCTGTTGAGGATGGAAATTATATAGGTACATTACCTCCATATGGATATGAAATTGCCTACACAGAAAGATACAGAACTTTAAAACCACATCCTGAACAAGCACCAGTGGTTAAAATGATATTTGATTTTTATATTAACCACAATATGGGTGGAGGAAAAATTGCTAATAAGTTGAACCAACTAGGATATAAAACCTACACAGGAATAGACTGGTCTAGTTACTCTGTCTTAAATATAATAAAAAATGAAGTGTATACAGGAAAAGTTCAATGGAAAAAGAAAAAATATAAAAAATCAGATAAACCTGGTCAGATAAAGGAAGTTAAAAGTTTACCTAAAGAAAAATGGATTAGCGTTCCTGGAAAGCATGAAGCTATAATTGACCAAGATACTTTTGATAAAGCTCAAGAAATTCTAAATAAAAGAAGTCATGTCCCATATAATACTAAAATTACAAACCCATTAGCAGGTATAATTAGATGTGGAATCTGTGGTGCTTCAATGGTATATAGACCTTATACCCAAGGCAGAGACCCTCATATTATGTGTTATAACACAGTAAATTGTAGTAATAAAAGTGCAAAATTTAAATATGTAGAAAAAAAACTTCTAGAAGGACTTAAAGAATGGCTTATGAATTATAAAGCTGAATGGAATGATGTTAATGAATCCCCTTCTAAACCAACTAATACTTTAAGACTTCATAAAATTTCTCTTAATAAATTAAAAGGTGAATTAGAAGAATTAGATAATCAAAAAAATAATCTTCATGATCTTCTTGAAAGAGGAATATATGATGTAGATACCTACTTAGAAAGATCACAAATATTAGCTCAAAGGATTGATGATGCAAAAATAAACATTACCAAAGCTGAAGAAGATTTAAAACTTGAAGAAAAAAGAATTAAAGCTAAAAAGGATATTATCCCTAAAGTAGAAAAAGTATTAGAACTATATCCTAAGACAAGTGATCCAGGAAAGAAAAATCAGTTGTTAAAATCTGTTTTAGACTATGCAATTTATCTAAAAGATAAAGAACAAAGAAATGATGAATTTACTCTTACTTTATATCCAAAACTACCAAAATAAATAAACCTCTAATATATGTATTTTACTTATTTAACCCTTGATGGTAGATAAACCATTGAGGGTAATTCATTGCC
>Ga0129309_1001350_pt1 | contig 12610 bp, 10 predicted proteins | sample L1105metagenome_FD_94439 | JGI IMG/M metagenome (GOLD analysis project Ga0129309, IMG submission 94439) | Ring-tailed lemur group fecal microbial communities from Wisconsin, USA - L1105 metagenome | ecosystem: Host-associated > Mammals > Digestive system > Large intestine > Fecal | place: USA...
CCTGCGGTAAATATCAAGCGCTCCCCGCTCTGCGGACGGAATTTTGAATATTTCTCGGAGGATCCCTATCTCTCCGGACAGATCGCCGCTGCTTTTATCAAAGGCGTGCAGAGCAAAGGCGTCGGCACCTCCATCAAACACTTTGCCTGCAACAATCAGGAATACCGCCGTATGTCCGCCTCCTCTGAAGTGGATGAACAGACGCTGCGCGAGATCTATCTTCCTTCCTTTGAAACCGCAGTAAAAGAAGCGCAGCCAAAGACCGTGATGTGCTCCTACAATCAGGTAAACGGCGAATACGCTTCCCAGAGTAAAAAGCTTTTAACTGATATTCTCCGCGACGAATGGGGCTTTGAAGGATATGTGATGTCAGACTGGGGAGCTGTCAATGAGCGTGTGCCCGGACTTGCCGCAGGGCTGGAACTGGAAATGCCTGCAAGCTGCGGTTCCACGGATAAACAGATCGTAAAAGCCGTGCAGGATGGTACGCTTCCCGAAGCGGTTCTTGACCGTGCAGTCGAACGTATCTTAAATGTCGTATTTGATTATGCGGATCACCGCGACGCCTCCGCCGTATTTGACAAAGAAGCTGACCATGCATTTGCCGCCCGCATCGAAGAAGAATCGATCGTCCTTCTGCAAAATGACGGTATCCTTCCGTTAAAAGAAGGCATCCGTTCGGCATTTATCGGAGAGTTTGCCATGAAGCCCCGTTTTCAGGGCGGCGGAAGCTCGCACATCAACAGCTTTAAGGTGACAAATGCCCTTGAAGGCGCTGCAAAGCTTGCTCAGATCACCTATGCACAGGGCTACCGCACCGATACGGATGCACCCGATGAAACGCTTGAAGAGGAAGCTGTAAAAGCAGCTCAGGCGGCAGAAACGGCTGTTCTTTTTGTCGGTCTTCCGGACTCTTTTGAATCAGAAGGGTACGACAGAAGCCATATGCGGATGCCAGAATGCCAGCTTCGTCTGATCGACAGAGTCTGCGCCGTACAGCCAAACACGGTCGTTGTGCTCCATAACGGTTCTCCTGTTGAGATGCCGTGGTGCGATAAGGTGCGCGCCGTTTTAGAGGTTTACCTTGGCGGACAGGCTGTCGGGGAAGCTGCGGCAAACGTGCTCTTTGGGAAAGTAAACCCAAGCGGAAAGCTTGCCGAAACGATCCCCGTAAAACTGTCTGATAATCCTTCTTATCTGAACTTCCCGGGCGACGGAAAGAGCGTTCCTTACCGTGAGGGCATTTTTGTGGGATACCGCTATTATGATACAAAGAAAATGCCGGTGCGCTTCCCCTTCGGGCACGGGCTGAGCTACACCACTTTTGCATATTCAGACCTGAAGCTCTCCGCTTCCGGGATAAAAGACACGGATACGCTGGAAGTATCCGTCACTGTGACCAACACCGGTTCACGCGCCGGAAAAGAAACCATACAGCTCTATGTATCCGATCTGACCGGAACAGCAGGCCGCCCGGAAAAAGAGCTGAAAAACTTTGCCAAAGTCCTGCTGGCACCGGGCGAGTCCAAAACAGTGACCATGCTGCTTGATAAGCGCTCCTTTGCATGGTATCACACCGGCATCAGCGACTGGTATGCCGCCAGCGGTACTTACGAGATCCTGATCGGAAGGTCATCCCGCGATATCGTTCTGCGCCAGACAGTAGAACTGACTTCCACAACGGTTCTGCCTGTGGATGTCACTGCCAACACTACCTTCGGCGAGCTTCTGGCAAATCCTGTTACCCGCCGGAAGATATCCGCAATGGCTTCCCGCATCGCCGGAGCGATCGGCGGCAATCCCGAGGAAGGCAGCGCCGCTTCCGAAGCGATCAGCTCAGAGATGATGGAACAGATGATGGCAAATATGCCCCTTCGGGCGCTGCGAAGCTTCGCAGGCTTTACCGAAGAGGCAATCGATGAACTTGTTCAGTCCCTGAAATCAAATACCCCGCTGTAAATAGCGGAGTATTTGATCCTCGCGGCAGTCGCCAAATATCCATGCAAGCATGGCTACCTGGCTCGTTGCTCGCGGGAATGACCGGTTTACCGGATTTCCTGTCTCATGAACCCCACATAGGAGCAGGCGAACGATGCAAGCATCAGCGCCGCCATTCCTGTCAGATGCGGCCATATCAGAAGAAGGCTCTGCCCGAAAGACAGATAGCCGGATATGGCCCCGTCGAGCTGCTGCATGGTCACAACATTGACCGTGCGCACGCTGGGGTTCATGACGGTTGAAACCGCCTCACTGTACAGGTAATACGGCGAAATCCTGTTCAGATTCAGTTCCAGAGTATAATTATTCAAAGAGTTTACAACCGCTTCATACTGGTCGCTGATCGGGTAAACCGCGCCCGCCAGAATTTTGGCCACCATGCTCATAAAGATGGTGAAAAAGAGCCAGAGGGCGATCACTGCCATGGCCGAGGTGGCCGAATGCCGGCATATCACGGAAAAAAACACAGACAGCCCCAGCCAAAAAGCCATGTAGACACAGGTAAGTACAAAAAATACCAGTATTCTGAGCACTTCTTCAAATTCAGGGACCAGTCCGGTACACAGCACGCCGACAGCCCCCACTGCGATTCCCATGGAAAATACCATGATCACAATGATCACACTTCCCGCCAGAAACTTTCCGATAATAATACTGTCTCTGTAGATCGGCTGTGCTGCCAGACGGTTCAGTGTACCGCTGCTGCGCTCGCTGTTGATCGCGTCAAACCCGAGGACCAGCCCTACAAACGGTCCGAGCAGCGCAAGAAAGCTCATAAAAGACGGTATTGAATTACCCGTTGTCGTGTACAGCTTTAAAAATATAAAATTGCTGTCATTTTCCACAGCGCTCTCTATTCCCGACAGCGCGCCATACAGACTTGCAAAGCATGTGGCGTAGATCAGGATCACAATGATCAGAAAACGCCTGCTGCGAAGGTGGTCCGCCAGCTCTTTCCCAAAAAGCGCCCCCAGTCCTGTCCTTCTGCCCTTATAAGACTGCGCGGCCTCTGCCGGATTTCGTTTTATTGCCAATGTTTTCATCACTTTGTCCCGCCTTTTCAAAATATAATCGATAGATTTCATCCAGATCGCCGCCTCTCTGATGCATATGGAGAATCGTATAACCGTTTGTGCCCAGATATTTTGTGAGAGGTTTTCGTATATCCGTGCGCGACTGCACCAGAAACGTCTCCCCCTCCTTGCCGATCGTCTCCACTCCCTTCTGACTCTGTATGGCAGCCAGAAGCCTGTCGTCACACGGGGAAACCTTCAATTCCAGAAGATACCTGTTTTCCTGCTGCACCTGTTTTCCCAGATCATCGATCTTTCCGCAGGCAACCAGCGTTCCGTCCACAAAAATCCCCACCCTGTCGCATATCTGCTGCACCTGATATAACTGGTGCGAAGAGATCAGAAGTGTTCTTCCGTCCTCCTTTGCAAGCTCGCGCATCAGCCCCAGAAGCTCACGCATTCCCTCCGGGTCAAGCCCGAGCGTCGGTTCATCCATGATGATGATCTGCGGATCTTTCATCAGCACATCCGCGATCCCGAGCCTCTGCTTCATACCTTTTGAATAAGTTGCGGTCTTTTTGTCAGCCGCCTTTGTCATTCCCACACGCTCCAGCAGAGCCTGCGTGCGTTCCTGTATAAGCTCCTCCTTCAGACCGTTCAGCCTTCCTGTAAACCACAGGTTCTGTCTTCCCGTAAGGTCGGGATAAAAGCCCGGATTATCCGGCAGATAACCCACCATACGTTTTACATCGATCGAATTTCTTGTGCAGTCCCGCTCAAGTATAAACGCGTTTCCGGCGGTCGGCTCCGTAAGCCCCAGGAGCATCAGGATCGTAGTTGTCTTTCCGGCCCCGTTCGGGCCGAGGAGTCCGAAGATCTCTCCTTTTTGAACCGTCAGATTCAGATGATCCACCGCCGTTTTTTCTCCATATCTTTTTGTGAGATCTACGGTTCGTATCATTGTCTGTGTGTTCTGTCCCATACGCTACCTTCTCCCGTATTTTTTGAAAATCCATGCCAGAGCCGCCAGAAGTACGGCAATGACAGCCACTGCTGCAATTCCCCACACAGTCTGCGTTTTTACCGAAACACGGAACTGCGCCGTACTCGTTGTCTCATTGTTGCTGACCGTAATATTTGTAACATAATCTCCCGTCATCGCATCTTTATCCGGCGTAATATAGGCAGTGACCTCTTTTGTGCCTCCGGCCTCAAGCTGCTCGATCGTCGATTCATCAAAGCGTACTTCCCAGTTTGCCGGTGCAGAAGAAGTCAGGTTTAAATTCGTCAGATCTACATTTCCGTTGTTCGTAATGCTTAAAGTAAAGGATTTTTCCTCATTTGCATATGCGTCCAGGCTGAGTCTTCCGCTCGGAGTGGAAAGAAGGACCTCATAGGAACCTGTGATCTTTACCGTCAGTTCCGACGAAAGAGTCTCGTCTGCCGAGATCGCGCTGCACGGAATGGTATACTCCCCTTCTTTTAATGTCTCGGGCGGGATCACTGCAACGGTCAACCCCTGGCTTGTTCCTGCCTCCACATTCAGACTTGCTACCTGGCTGCTTTCTCCTGACGGCGTAAAGCTGACCTGCCAGCCGGCGGGCGCTTCCGCTGAAAGACTGTAGGACTGGGCCGTTCCCCTGTTATTGACAAGCGTCATATCAAAACTGTAGGTAGTACCCGCCGCCCCCTGCTGTTCCGGATACTCGGATGTAAAGCTGCTCTGGCCCGTCTCCTCCTCGTTAACGTCAATCTGAAGCTCCAGTTCATCGCTCAGTCCTTCCCCTGCAGCGGCCTTTAATTTTACGGTATATGTGCCTTCCTCCGTTTCTTCCGGCAATGTCAGACAGAACGTTGCCAGATCTTCACTGTCCTGCGCATCCCTTGCAATATGTACACGGCTGATCTGTCCGCTCCCGTTTCCCCGGAAGTATCCTTCCCAGCCCTCCGGTATGCTCTCAATCGAGAGAGAGGCATCGTATGTTTCATTTGACAGGCTTTCGAAATCCAGTGAAAAGTTCACCGTCTCACCTGATTTTACCGTAATACCCGGATAATCTGTGCTCATTTCAAATCCGTCACCGCCCGTCGCCTGCTCCTCAAACTGAGTTTCCCCTTCATCCGTCCCAATCTGCGCTGCCTGCACACGTACCGGGACAGCAAAACACCACATTCCGAGAAGTGCCGCACTAAGCCCCGCTCCCATTAATACGGGCATCATCCGCCCGTCTCTTTCAAGTAATTTTGTCCTTTCCATCTTTAAGGCTCCTTTCTGTCTTAACATTGCAGCCCTGATCGCTGCGACACGGTTATATTAAAAATATTTGTTAAACTGAATTTAAACTTTTGCCGTGAAAATTTTGAAAAAACTGTGAATTTAAGTTTCGTTAAAAAATAAGTGCTATACTGCACTTTGAAAGGAGACCTGATCATGTTTCAGATTTTAATTGTAGATGACGACAAAAACATCCGCCGGTATTTCAGCGCCGTACTTTCCCATGCCGGCTATAAACCCTGTGCGGCCGCTTCCGCTAAGGAAGCCCTGACGATCATGGAAAAGACAAGGATCGACCTGATCATTCTCGATATCATGATGCCCGGTATGGACGGATATGCTTTTGCAAAGATGCTCAGGGACTGCAGAAATGATCTTCCTGTTCTGATGGTTTCCGCCAAACAGCTCCCGCAGGACAGAAAAAAAGGCTTTCTTGCCGGAACAGATGATTATATCACGAAACCTGTGGATGAAGACGAGATGCTCCTGCGCATCCGCGCCCTGCTCCGCCGTGCAAAGATCGTGTCTGAGCGGCAGCTTGTCATAGGACAGACCCGCCTCAACTATGACGCGCTGACCGTACAGTCCGAAGGACAGACCCTTATCCTTCCGCAAAAAGAATTTTACCTGCTTTACAAACTGCTTTCCTATCCAAACCAGATCTTCACCCGTATCCAGCTCATGGACGATATCTGGGGACCTTCCTCGGAATCCACGGACGCCACGGTGAGCGTACATATCAACCGTCTGCGCAAACGTTTTGAAAACAACCGTGACTTCTCAATCGTCACCATACGGGGACTCGGATATAAAGCACAGCTTAATGAGGATATTTTATGAAGAAAAAAATAAAGAATAAAAAATTCCGGGGACGTACCGGCATCACACTGCTGTGCACCGGCATTGTATTTCTCCTCCTGGTACTTTCCAGTTTTATCAGCAACTCCCTGTTTATTTACGGCATTAACAGGGGCGTTCTCACGCCGCGGCCGGAAAACCCGCATATTCCGTTTCTGATACAGAGCGGCGTCCTGAGCGTACTGATCGGCACGGGGATCACCTTTTTTGCAGGCCATCTGCCGCTCAGACCCATACACATTTTCATACAGGCCATCCATGATGTATCCGGCGGAAATTTTGACACCAAGATCCATATCGAACACCCGAAGGAATTTCGTGAGCTTTCCGAATGCTTTAATAAAATGACGGACGAACTCTCCGGCATTGAGATCCTGCGCTCCGATTTTATCAACAACTTTTCACACGAGTTTAAGACTCCGATGGTCTCCATCCTCGGCTTTGCAAAGATGATAAAGAGCGGCGGCCTTTCCGAAGCCGAAAAGGAAGAGTATCTGGATATTATTATTGATGAATCGAAACGTCTTTCAGAACTTGCAAACAATGTGCTGAACCTCTCAAAAGTGGAAAGCATTTCCCTGCTGTCGGACTTTTCTGTTTTCAATGTCAGCGAACAGATCAGGGAGGCCATCCTTCTGCTCGAGAACCAGTGGGAGAAAAAACAGCTCACCTTTGACCTGCAGTTGGAAGAAATAATGCTCTCGGGCAGCGCCGATCTGCTCAAACAGGTATGGGTCAACCTGATCGACAACGCCGTCAAATTTTCCCCGGAAGGCAGTGAGATCAGCCTCTCTCTGTCCGCCTGCGCCCAAAAAGCCGTTTTTTCACTTACAGACCACGGCTGCGGCATGGATGAGGAAACACGCAGCCATATCTTTGAAAAATTTTATCAGGGAGACGCCTCGCACTCCGGACAGGGAAACGGGCTTGGCCTCGCGCTCGTCAAAAAAATCGTCGAGCTGCACCATGGCTCCATAACCGCAGTGAGCACCCCAAAAAAAGGCAGCTCCTTTACTGTGGAGCTGCCTGTAAATTGCCATGCATACCTGAGTGAACGTCCGGTGGGCGATTCATAACATAAAAATCTTTACGATCAACCCCAAAACCAGCAGGTGAACGGGGTAAAACACATAATACACATATTTGGAAAAACGGTCTTTTCTCTGCCCGTTATAGCACCAGATCCCGTAAAATGCCAGAGGTCCCGTGACATATAAAAGGCTGATGATCACACCCAGAACCGTTTTCATCACATTGTGCGCATAGTACAGATAAAATACGGCCGTCAAAAGTACCATGCAAAGACCATACTCTGTGCGCAGGATCGCAGCCCATGCAACAGCGCAGACAACAATCAGCGCCCGCATGATCCCGGCTCCGAATCCTTCTTTATCTTTCAGCATATCAAGGAAATACAGCATCAGCAGGCAGATCGTCATGGTAAACAGGGGATTCTGGCTGGACAGGTCCGCGATCTTCATGGACACCGCCAGATCGTAGGGCAGCTCGCTGATGATTGCAAATGCCAGCATCCTCAGCAGATATTTTTTATAGTCAGAGGTATTGCGAAACCCTTCCACCAGAAGGAACGCAAAAACCGGCATCGCCAGTCCTCCAAGGAGCTGCAGGACGGAGCCTGTCCCCGCCAGCATCACCAGATGGGAATCCGTTTCCATGGCCGCCGCAAGACTCTCCTGCGTATATTCATTTAAATGGATCAGTCCGTTCTGTACGATCGTGACGCCGATCGTCTGCAGCGCCATCATAAGACATGCAAAATTTTTCAACCCGATAGCCGTGACTGTCGGCGTTTTCCAGACAACATTCCGTCTTCCCGTCATTGTGTTCATAAGCAATCCTCCATTTGATCGGACAGGGGAAGGTTTCCTTCCCTGTCCGCCGCCTTTTGTCTCCTCCCCGCCGGAGATCCTGATGATCTCAAGGCCGGAAATCCCTGATGACTTCCAGTGCAGGCAATGCATTTCCCTCATAATCAAACAGTGCCTGATTCGCCCACTCGTTTCCGCCGGGTCCCGCTTCTTCAACATACTCGCAGGCTTCTTTTGTTGCCCATCCGCTTCCCGGCACCGGGATCCACGCCGGTTCCCAGTAACAGAAACCTTTGCCTCTTCCCTCCGGCACCTCACGGACCGCCTCAAGAATGTCCTTCATAAAGTCTGCCTGCCCCTCCGGCGTCATCGGATAATCGATCTTCTCGGCAAGCTCCCCGCGGGCCGCCATACCCTTACGGGCGTCGTCAGCGAGCTGTTCGTACTCTTTGTAGTCCTCTATAGTATAACCCATGGAGACCTCTGCGACAATCAGATCTTTCCGGTAGCGCTGCGCGATATCCGCCATATTATATTTCAGCATGTCCATTGTCCCATGCCAGAACGGATAATACGACAGCCCGATATAGTCAAAATCTTCCCCGCCGTTTGCAAAATAGGCGTCAAACCATGTACGGTACAGTTCGTTATTCCCTCCGTTGTCGAGATGAAGCATGACCTTTATGTTTTTATCCGCCTCCCGCACGGCGCGGATCCCCGCGCTGACAAACCCTGCGATCTTATCATACCGCGGCGTTTTCCCGTAAGGCCACAGGAGGCCATTGGAGAGCTCATTTCCTACAGCCACTATCTGCGGCAGGATATCCTCCCTGCGGCAGCGCTCAAGCACTTCCGCCGTATATTCATAGACAGCCTCCGCAAGCTGCGTCTCATTCATCCCCCGCCATGCTTTCGGAACTCTCTGCTTTCCCGGATCGGCCCAGAAATCGCTGTAATGAAAATCAAGCATCCAGCCGATCCCCATCTTTTGGGCCCTTTTTGCAAGGGAAAGCGTTGTTTCAATATCATTGCCGCCTGCGCCGTAACTTTTTCCGTCTTCTGTAAACGGGTCGTTCCAGAGACGAAGGCGGACCATGTTCATCCCGTATCCCTTTAAAATATCCATTGCGTCACGGCAGACGCCGCGGTCATAAAACCTGCCGCCGCAGCGTTCCACCTCCGTCAGCGTGGACAGATCCATACCTTTTATCCAGTCGCCCATATTCTGCAAGTCCTCCCGTTCATCATTCAAACGTCTCGAAGTCTTCCTCCTTAAAACGTCTGCCTATCGCGCCGTAGCGGAAACGCGCAATCTCGTTCTTTGCCAGAACATCTTCCTCTGTTCCCCTGTACTGGCAGCGGATACAATAATATTCCTTTTTTTCTTTATCATAAAACATATCGAGGTCCAGATCACGCATAAAACAGGACGGACAACGATAATTTAATCTGCCTTTTCCAGACTGAGCCATGTTGTGAAGACCTCCTTATCACATAATCTGCCATTATAACCGATCGTAAACATCGGGCTGAACGCATAGCCTTCTTTAAAATAGCCCTCTTTGTCCCTGCCCTCACAGGCAAAGGATACTTTCGTCTCAACCGGCGGCAGGGTGCAGCTTACCCTGTCAGCTTCTTTGAGTGCAAATTCACGGCACTTATATTCATAAGAGAGTTCTGTCTTCTCCCCGCCTTTTTCGGCTGACAGCGTCAGGCCCGACATATCTTCCGTATACTCCGTCGTGCCGTAACATCCCACCATATATTCATTGATGGAAACCTCTGCATCCGGATCACTCATTTCAAGAACCCTGCGTTCAAACTTAATGCCGCCTGTTCCCTCGGTAAAAGTGATCACCGTCTGCAGCTTCACGGTCAGATCCGTAAATTCGATGTCAACCGGGTCCAGTGTCAGAATGCGGTCTGATCCATTCTGTGAAAAATGCGCCTTTGTGCGGCAGAGACACAGATCCACTTCCTCCCCGTTATGACAGATCTTCGCGCTTCGCACCGTTCCCTCGCCCGCATAATGGGTAAAATAGCCGGCACGGTATTTTTCCTGGATCAAAAACGGATAACTGGCGTCCTGAATATGGGGCGTACCGATGCCTACCGGCCAGTTCAGTTTTGCAACATAGGGCCGCAGGTCAACGATCGCACCGCCCTGGTCCATATTCATGCCGACGCGCATGTACGGGTCGCAGTACCAGAACACCTGCTTGTCACTGCCGTAGAGGATGTCTCTCCAGAGCGCGCATTCCGGTTCGGTGTACGATTTCTTCCGGCGGTAAAAATCAGCGAACTCGCTCATCGTCATATCGATCAGCTTACCCTCTTTTTTCAGCTTCCCGTAATATGCACAGCCGTCCTCATAAGATTTTAAAAGCAGCTCATACGGCGCTTCCCAGCGTCCCATTTTATTCATCCAGCCCGGTCCCACAAACATCATGTTATATGCGTAACCGTTGTTGAACTTTGCCTGATACCGGAACTGGTCGATCAGGTTATAAAGATATGGATACTCCCATGTCTGAGAGTCATAGATCATACCTCTCAGGACATTCTGCGGATGTGTTCCAAAGTTGGAGCCGTTGCCGTCATAACATGCGATCAGATCACGGCTCAGGTGGGGGATCGCCACTATTCCGGAATCCTCCGCCTCATTTGCCGCCGGGGCATGTGTGTTCTGTTTAGAAGGTATCCACGGAGCCCACGGGCCGCCGTCCATAAAGGTATACCAACTGTTGTTGCAGGTGTGATATGCCTTCGGGCCTTCCTCCCAGCAGGTTGCCACCGCACATTTCACAGACGGATACTGTTCCTTTATATAGTTTGTCAGCTCTGCATCCATATAGTAGGAACCGGTCGATTCCGGATAGAACCCGAAACATTCGTAAAACTTTCCGAAAACATCCTGAACAATGGCCTTTTTATCTTCCATGGAGAACATCCAGATGCAGAAATCCTTTGTCTTGTATTTTTCCCGGAACTCTTTGCAGGGAAGGCCAAGAAGCGTCAGACCGATCTCATCCCCGTATTTCTCATGATGCTCTTTTGCCAATGCCACTGCCTCGTCATTGAACAGGCTGGCATATGTCATTTCAATCGTTGTCTTTAATCCGTTTTTATGCGCACATTCCTGCTGTGTTTTAAATATATCCAGACTCTCTGTCAGCAGCGCCTTGCGTCCGATATCCTCCGTCTGGCCGTGTCCGGTCACTTTTTCCGCATATTCCGGCACCATTTCAGGGCGGTGGATAATATTCACAATAAACTGGTCCATAACACGTTATCCTTTCTTTTTCGTTTACAGGAAACGGCAAATTTATCTGTCGTTTCCTGTAATACCGATCGGACAGGGGAAGGTTCCCTTCCCTGTTCGCCGCGGCTGTTGAATGACCCTGTACTCAGCCTTTTACAGCTCCGCCTGTAATTCCTTCCACATAGAATTTCTGCATGATCATAAACAGAATGGAGATCGGAACAGATACCAGCACGCCTCCTGCACAGAACATGGTAAAGTAGCTGTTGATCAGGCTCTTGTCCAGCATCTTATACAGACCGATCGCAACCGTATATTTAGAAGAAACACCCGCATTAAGGATCATCTTCGCATATACGAAATCCATCCACGGAACAAGGAAGCTGCTGATGACCGTATAAACGATGATCGGGCGGCTCATGGGAATGACGATCTGCGCAAAGATCCTCGCCTCGCTGCAGCCGTCAATACGCGCCGCTTCACAGAGCGCACGCGGTACCGTATCAAAAAATCCTTTTGCGATCAGGTAGCCCAGTCCGGCCGAACCGGAATATACCATGATGAGTCCCGCGTAACTGTTTGTCAGATTAAAGCTCTTCAGGGTAAAGTACACGGCGATCATTGCCAGCATACCCGGAAACAGATTCAGTATAACCGCAAAATTCATCAGCGTTTTACGCATCGGAAAACGCATGACAGAAGTTGCGTATGCAACCATTAATACAAACGCAGTGGATATTACGCATGTCACACATGCAATAATAAACGTGTTAATGAACCACTGCGGGAACTGCGCCACCGTATCCGGATGAAACAGTTTTATATAGTGGGCAAAACTCCACTCCTTCGGGAAAAAGGTGCTTGTATTCATTCCTGAATACGCGCTGAAGGATGTACAGAACAGCCATACTATGGGGATCAGCCAGATAAACGCAAGGATCCCGATCAATACATTGTGCATCACAATAGATGACGCCCGGTTGTCTTTCATCTTTTTCATTATTGATAGTCCTCCTCCTTCCCGTTTCCGATCATGCGGTTAAACGCCACCAGAGTGAATACCGCACAGATGATAAATACAATGATACCGATCGCCGACGCCATCTTGTAGTTATAATAATCCTGCGTCAGCCGGAACAGCCATGTTACCAGCAGATCCACTTCCTTGGCCTGGGAGTTTGCCATCGCCTGGTTCGTCGTCGTATATACGTCCTGTGTAAGCAGGTAGATAACGTTAAAGTTATTGATATTCTTTACAAAATCCGTGATCAGCGCCGGTCCTGTGACAAACAGCATATACGGCATGGTGATCTTTCTGAAGATCTGGAACGGTTTTGCCCCGTCCACTCTCGCACTTTCAAGCTGGTCCGCCGGC
>Ga0129309_1001352_pt1 | contig 12590 bp, 11 predicted proteins | sample L1105metagenome_FD_94439 | JGI IMG/M metagenome (GOLD analysis project Ga0129309, IMG submission 94439) | Ring-tailed lemur group fecal microbial communities from Wisconsin, USA - L1105 metagenome | ecosystem: Host-associated > Mammals > Digestive system > Large intestine > Fecal | place: USA...
ACAGCAGGTGATACTGCCTATATAAAAGCCGCTACTGCACAAAGCACAGCAAATACGGCCAAAACAACAGCAGATGCTGCAAAAAAATGGACAGATGCCAATGGATTAAATATGACAAACCTGTATAATATGGTGCTTACATGGACAAATAATGCGATATCAACTACCACACGTATTATTGGAGGATGGATTGATACTGATACAGTCACAGCAGATAAAATAGCGCTTGGTGATTTTACAAATTATGTAACAGTTAATGAGTCAATGGCACAAACCGCGATAGTTACCAATCACCCATTCGGCTCTGGTGTAGATAATGTACTCAGCGGAGGATATATCACTAAGAAAACGGTGACACAACAATATGTTCCACTTACTCAATACAGGGTAAACTCATTCGATAATAATGACGAATTATATTATAGCTTTGTAATTAAAGGTGCTTCAGCCGGTACGTGCAAGTTATGTGTATGGTTTTATGGTGATGGCAGTGTTGGCAATAAAACCTATAAAACAAATGTAGGTGGCAGTTCCCATTCATTTACGACAAGTGAACAGACTTTCACAGGCGTTATAAAACTTGGATCGTGTAAAGCGTATGGATATTATGCAATAGGCATCATGGATACGACCGAAACAAAAGTTCAAATGTATGTTAAAAATGCCTATGTAAGAAAACGAAATCAGGGTAATCTAATTGTAGATGGTTCGATTACAACTGAAAAACTGACAACGGCGAATATCGTTGGCACTAACGGTTGGATAAATTTGCGACAAGGCAAGTTTAATTATGGCAATGGGAAATTCGTCTGGGACGGAACTACGCTTACGATAAATGGTTCCGGTACATTCACAGGGAATGTTACTGCTACTACTCTCACCGCAATAAAATCTGGTAAGATATCGTCTTGGAACTTTGACGCAAATTCTCTATATACTGGTTCTAGCACTTGGGGAACAAATGGGTCTGGGAACCGTTATTTTGGTGTTAATGGTTTGAGTATTAGTGATGCTTTTAAAGTTGATAAAAATGGCAAACTGACATCTACGGATGCAAAAATTATCGGAGATATTGAAGCGAAGAACCTTATTGTACAAGATGCTATAAAAATGTATTCCGGTTATGACGGAAATTTAAGTCAAAAAACTGTACTGGAAATAGCTAAAGAGGCAGATGGATCTGCTTATAATTTTAATATAGGAGTGGAAAGCAAAGTTACGTCGGATGGTGAAACAATAGAAATTGATACAGAATGCGTCACAAATATCTATGGCTTTGGAATACAGTTTTTCGCGCCTCATATAGCCAACTTCTTCACAGCAGGTGGCGTAAATTTTGGTGGAAATACTATGAAGGTTGATACTACTTTTTATGGAAATGTATTTTTCCAAAGTTCTAACAGCACTACTGATGAAAGTGTAATATACTGTTATGATAAAACATATTTTTACGATATTATAGCTTTAGATAATGCAAAGAGTATTCGTGGTTATGGAACAGATGGTATTTATCGCGACCTTTTACAGTTATCTGGTGGTAATAATTGTGTTGTGGGATATGGTGGATATAAAGAAGGTAGCGGTAATACGAATATATATGGTAACGATGTATTGTTGTGCCCAAAAACAGCAAGTAATTTTAGGCCATATTACAGAAAAGGTGATACCATAACAATCAGTGCTATGAATACAGCAGGATATATCACAAATAGTAAAAAGAAAGTTCTGTTTACTATTCCGTTGGATAGACCAATATTAGGAAATCCGAAGATATCATTAAAAACTGGTGGAGGAATTGTTGTTAGGCAAAATGGACGTTATTGTTACGATACAACAGATTCGACTTATAAAGAACCAAATAGTGTAGAGTTATCTGTACAAAGTAATGTTGGGATTAAAATAGTAATGATATTTGATGCACCAGAATCTGCTATTACAAATAATGATGCATGTGGTATTAGATTTGATGGTACTTTTACGCTTTCATAGTTGAAAAAAGGGCAAAAAATAAAGCTCAATATAAAGCGTAATCCGATTACCGCAAATGATAAATTAAAATATTCATCATCTAAAATGAAAATTGCTACCGTGTCAAGTAAAGGTGTTGTTACCGCAAAGAAAAAGGGTACTGCATATATTACCGTTAAAGCATCAAGTGGCAAGAAAGCAAAATGTAAAATAATCGTTAAATAAAAATATATAAGTTGATTCTTAAAGAGCAAGCAACGCGCTTGCTCTTTTTGTATGTAAAAAAATAAATATTTAAGGAGTTTGTATTTTATGAAGAAGACACTTAAAAATTATGAAATTGAAACAATCATTACTACATTAAATGATAAAAACAGTTTTAAAAATAATATTACTTTGAAACTTCCACAAGATGTAAGACAGGCAATCCGTGTAAATATGAAAACGCTTTCTGACAGGTTATCCATTTATGAAGAAGGACGCAGAGATATTATTACAGAATTTGTCAATGACGGACACGCTACAATAAAAGAGAATGGCTCTGTTGACGTGGAAAAAGATTTTGTTCCACAGTTCGTACAGCAAATCAACGAACTTGCAATGGTAGAAAATGAATTGGAACTAGAAAGTATTTCTGATGAATCGGCAAACAAAATCATGTCTGGCGATATTTCTATGGCTGAGGAAGATGTGCTTATAATGTTCAAAGAGTAAAACCAAGGGGCTGTAAAGTCTCTTTTTTATTTTAAAAAAAGAAGGGAGATTTTTATATGAATGATTTTTTAGAAAGAATATCGGTAAATAATACCGTATATCATTGTTTTGAGATTGATGCCACTAATGGTTTCCATGCTGTATTGAGAACCGATGATATGGATGGAGTCAAAGCGAATTTTACCGACGTAACAGAAATTGTCATCATGAATAATATCGGTCAAGTTAGAGATTTTGTAACGGGTCTGTCAAATAAACCTGCTATGATCACCGAAATGCCGGACTACTACGCAGATGACGAAGGAAATCTTTACAGTGCGATTGCAATTACTATTAGAAAAGTGGATGTTGTAGAACAGATTAAACAGCTTGAAAGCAAGCTGGACACTACTGTTAATGAGGTAGATATGACTCTTGAAGAGTATAAAGAGTATCGTATCAAGCAGAGTAAAGATGCACTGAAAGAATATCTCGAAACACATCCTATCACTTCTACTGCTCATGGTGGCGTTGAGGACGTATACTCTATTACAGAAGAAAAACAAAACCAAATGATGCGTAGCTATTTAATGTATGAGATTGAAAAGAAAATCAACCCAGATACCGCCGTAATTAAATGGAATCAGACCGGCGAAGAGTGTACCGTATTTACAGAACAAGAATTTACTACTTTAGCAGTTGAAATAAAAGCCACTGTCTCTAATCTTGTTTCTTATCAGCAGTCAATCGAAGCAAAAATACGTAAATCTGTTGATAAAGCTGAAATTGCTGCTATGATATTTGATTTTGACAAGTGTAGTGCAGAATAAGAAAAATCTAAATAAATATTTGCAACAAAGTGGAAGTGGTAATTTACTCTTCCGCTTTTTCTTTGTGAAAGAAGGTGATCGAGATTTACAAGATAAAAATGAATAAAAACAAAAGCTTAATCGCTACTGTAAAAACAACCATATATCAAAGAGAAAACATGGTAGATAAAATTCAGTTCCTATTTCCACGAGAATATGATGATATTTCTCTTAACGATTTCGCCGCAACACTAAAATATATAGATCAAGGTAATGTACCTCATTCGGAAATTCTTTCAAAAGATGAAGAATTATATAAAGATTATATCTGTTATACACTTCCAGTTGATACAAGTCTCACCCAGTTCGCCGGTGATCTCACCGTCCATATTACACTCACAAGAACAGACATGGAGAAAAGAACAAAATATGTATTGCATACTGGCGAAATCACTATTACTATTTCTCCGCTACAGGATTGGTACAAATTCGTAAGTGATGATTCCCTCGAAGCGATTGACCAGAAAATGTTGGAATTGGAAGCCAAAATTGAAGCAACAGAAAAACTTGCAGAAATCTATGATAAAAAGAAGGCTGATAATATTAGAAAGATTAATGATAACGAATTGCAATTAGTATCAAATGGATCTCTCATTGGAGATGCTGTTACAATTGTTGACAGTATCACTGAAAAAGAAGAAATTAAAGTTATAGAATTCTAATAAGGAAGAAATGAAGAATGGCAAAGACATCAAGAGTTGCGTTCGGTTCAGAGTCAAACGTGGATACTGCTCTAACAGAAGGTAAAATAGATGCGTGTGATATTTTACTTTTAGACGAAAAGAAAATCGGTTGGATAGACAAGAATGGACAGAAGGTCATCCTAGAAGATAAACAACAAGTATCTATCTGTACTACGCTTCCAGAAGTAGGGAAAGGAAAACCAGATGTACTATATGTTGTTGTTGATGCTTCAAATGCAGAAGCAGTAACAGCTTCTGGTTACATTTATAATGGTGATACTCCGATTCGTATTTTTACAAGTACGGGTGGAGGAATAGATGAAGCTACGGTTGATAGTAAGATTGAAGAAGCTATGACTATTGTAGAATTCTAAACATAGGAGGTTTAGTATGGCAGATGGTTTAAAAACAGTTTTGTCTGTCATAGCTACTACTGGAGAAAACATTAAAAATTTATCCATCAAAAATGGCCAGTTAATTTTTATTCATGATAGATCCAAATTGGCTTTAGACTATAATGGAAAACGGAAATTTTACAACCAAATTGAATTGCTAGAAACTGAGTCTGAAAGGCAGGCATTATTATATCCTGCTACTCAGACTTTTTATTTTGTTATAGGTACATCTGTACTGTGGTTTTATGAAAAAGATTGGATACAGATTACCACTCCACCCAAAGATGTGATTTTTATTGGCACAACTTTTCCTGAACTTGGGAATGAGAATACCTTATACATAAATAAAGAAGACGGAATTTCAATTTGGGATACTAACCTGCAATCTTATGTATTAGTAGCTGACAAGACAACTGAAATAACTAGCGAAGATATTGACGCTATGTTTACTTAAAAGAAAGGATGATTTTTATTATGGCAACAACTGAAAAGAAAATTTTAACCCTCCCAAAATTACAAGAATATGATGAAAAGCTAAAAGCAAAAATTGCCGCTGATGATGCTAAAGTATTAAGTGATGCCAAATCATACAGTGATCAGCTGGCAGACAATTTTGATCCGGCTGGTACTGCTGAGACAAAAGTTAATGAATTAGCTAATGGTGCAGTAAAGGCAAATACGGATGCAATTGCAAAACTTAATGGGGCAGATACGGTAGAAGGTTCTGTTGCTAAACAGATCAAAGATGCAAAAACTGCTATCGAGGAAGAAATAGCCGCATCTGAATATGATGACACCGCTCTTACAGCAAGAGTAAGTGCAAATGAAAAAGCCATTTCAACGCTTAATGGAACAGGTGAGGGATCTGTAAAGAAACAAATTGATGACGCTTTTAACGACTTTGCTACAAAAGTTTCTGATGACAATGTAGTAAATACATATAAAGAACTTGTTGATTACTGTGCTGAACATAGTGCCGAAGCTGCTGAAATGGCAGGTAATATTACCGCAAATAAAACGGCAATTGCAACTCTTGAAGCATTTGTAGGCAAGTTACCAGAAGGTACCAGTGCTAAAACTGTAATTGATTATGTCAATTCTAAAGTAGCATCTGTAGATTTTTCTGATGCTATTGCCACTGCTAAATCTGAGGCAATTTCTACTGCTTCTGCCGATGCAAAAACAAAAGCAGATCAGGCACTTGCTGATGCTAAGACATATGCAGATGGTAAGGACGCTTCTATCGCTGCTGCTAAGAAATCTGGTGATGACGCACAGGCTGATGTTGACGCTCTTGAAGCCAAAGTCGGTACTGTTGCAACTGGCAAGACTGTAGTACAGATGATTTCTGATGCACAGACAGCGGCTACATATAATGATAGCGCAGTAAAAGCAAGTATTAAAACAAATGCTGATGCCATTGATGCAGTAGAAACAAGACTCGATACATTAGAGGCTACAACTTTTGTAGAAATCACTTCTCAGGAAATTGCAGCAATGTTTCCGTCTGCATAATACAAATAAAAATATGTAAGAGGGTTGCCTTGAAAAACAGGCAGCTCTTTTTTAATTGGAGGTGAATTTTTTGGATATAAAATATTTTGGCAAGAATAGTCTGACTGCACTGATTGCGCAGTTAAAAGATCTTTTTGCTACAAAAAGCCATTCCCACACAAAATCTGAAATTGGTCTTGAAAAAGTAGAAAATAAATCCTCTGAAACAATCCGTGGTGAATTAACAAAAGCAAATGTAACAACTGCATTAGGATATACTCCTCCAACAACAAACACGAATACATGGAAGGCAAATACGGCAACAAGCGAGGGCTATGTTGCATCTGGTGCAAATCAAGCGAATAAGGTTTGGAAAACAAACGCAGATGGCGTACCTGCTTGGAGAGATGATGCAAATACAGTATATACGCATCCATCTTACACAGCGAAATCATCCGGACTATATAAAGTATCTGTAGATGGTACTGGACATGTAAGTGCAACAGCGTCTATCACAAAAGCGGATATTACGGCATTAGGTATACCGGGCAGTGATACGAATACTCACTACGCAAGTAAAAATGTCGTAGGTTCAAATACAGCAACATCTAACACTACTACTGCCCTTGCAAACGGAAATGTATATTTAAACAGCGTTGAAAATGGTGCCGTAACTTCTACACATAAAATATATGGTACCGGCGCAACGAAAGTTACTACTGACGCAAGTGGAAATATTATAATTAATTCAACAGACACGAATACTACATACGGAGCGGCTGGATCTTCTTTGGGACTCGTAAAAAGTGGTGGAGATGTAACTATCTCTTCTGGAGTTATTACAGTAAATGACGATAGTCACAATCACACTATTGCTAATGTAGATGGATTACAAAGCGCATTAGACGGAAAATCAGCTACAAGCCATACGCATGATAATAGATATTATACAGAATCGGAAATTGATACAAAATTAAATGGGAAAGCAAACACATCTCATGGAACGCATGTACCAAGTTATTGTACTACTATTACTGATTGGAATGATGCAAAAACAAACGGGTGGTACATGGCTAGTAACGCAAAAAATGCCCCCGTTGAAAATGTTTGGTTTTTTGGGTATGTAATTGCGCATAATAATTTATGGTGTCAACAGACACTATACTCTTTTACAGACGGGGCTACTACTGTTCCGAGAATGTATATTAGACGTTCTAGACAAAGTGGGTCAGGAGAAAGTGTGACATGTATCTGGGATGCATGGAAGGAAATAACTGTTGCAAAGGCTGTTCCAGCAGATGCAAAATTTACAGATACTAACACATGGCGACCTGTTGAAAATAACCTTACGTCAACATCTACATCCAACTCACTTGCTGCTGCACAAGGTAAGGCATTAAAGGCTTTAATTGACGGAAAAGCTCCAACATCTCATACACATACAAAATCTCAGATTACGGATTTCCCAACATCATTAAAAAACCCAACTGCACTCACATTACAGTTTAATGGAACAACAAACAAAACATATGACGGCAGTTCTGCTCAAACATTTAATATTACCCCAGCAGCTATTGGTGCAGCTACATCAGGGCATACCCACAACTATGCATCTGCCCCTAATGCAGGTGGTATTGCGTATAATGCATCTGCATTGTATTTGAATCCAGCTTCTAGACAAACTTCTGCCAATGTTGATTTGACTAACACTTCCTATAACAGACGTGTGACTTACATGCTTGCACCCTCAACGATGACAACTGGAAAACCACCAGTAGATGCATATATTCTTACATTTGGATGGGACAATACTGCTGGATGGGGTGCACAATTAGCAGTAGGAAATTCACAAGGAAATCATCTTTATGTAAGAGGATGTTCAAGCGTGACTACCAATAATGTGGCTGCTAGTTCTTGGGAAGCATCATGGAGAACAGTATTAGATTCTGCAAACTACACTTCTTATACCGTAACCAAAACAGGTTCTGGAGCAAGTGGTACTTGGGGAATAAGTGTTAGTGGTAACGCTGCTTCAGCTACAAAATTAGCTACTGCTCGTACAATTAATGGGACATCCTTTAATGGGACTGCAAATATTACTACTGCAAATTGGGGAACTGCCCGCACCTTAACAATAGGAAGTGCTAGTAAGTCTGTGAACGGTTCTGGTAATGTTACATGGACACTTGCTGAAATTGGTGCAGCAGCTACTTCGCATAGTCATAGCTACCTTCCACTTTCTGGTGGAACGATGAATGGAACAATTAATTCTTCTAAAGTTACAGGTACATATCTTGCTGGTAATCAAGGCGCAACTATTATAAATTCGACTGCGAATGCCGGGAATTATGTTATGCTTGTCAAAACCAACTCTACCAATGGATATTTTACTATCGGTTCGTATCAAGATAGTTTCTTACTGCAATATACTGTAAAATCTACTGTTGATGCAGGCACTAATAGTGTTACTAAAAGTATTAAACTATTGAATGAAGCTGGTAATTCTATATTTCCCGGAACTGTTACAGCTCCAACGTTTTCAGGTGCACTTTCAGGTAACGCAACAACTGCCACAACAGCGACCAAACTAGGAACTTCTGCTGGTTCTGTAACTCAACCAGTATATTTCTCTGGCGGTAAACCAGTTGTTTGTAGTTATACACTTGGCAAATCAGTTCCTTCAAATGCGGTATTTACTGATACAGTTTATACACATCCAACATCATCTGGTAACAAACATATTCCTTCTGGTGGTTCATCAGGTCAAATACTTAGATGGTCTGCTGATGGCACTGCCGTATGGGGAAGTGACAATAATACAACCTATTCAGTTTTTAAGGCCGCAACAACTTCTGCCGCTGGTGGCACAGGTCTTGTTCCCGCTCCTTCTGCTGGTGCTGCTACAAGGGTATTATGCGCAAATGGTACATGGACAAATTTGGTAGTTAACGGATTAACCAGTACATCGACAACTTCCGCACTTTCCGCTGCTCAAGGTAAAGCTCTGAACGATAAAATAAGTGCACTAAACACGAATATAACCAAGACAGAATATCATGTAGGTGATAAAATCGACCTGTATTTTATGGGAGCAGGTTATATGACAACCAGTAATACTGACATATTTGTTACAATACCAACCAAAAAGCCAATCGGAACGGATGTAAAAACGCTAACTTTAACAGTTAGCAAACTAGAGCTACGGCAAAACGGTAAATATCTTGCGAATGATAGCAGTACAACTGGCATTACCGCTACTTTACAAAAAGCCACAAATGATTATGTGCGGCTAAAACTGGGAAAAACAGCAGGCTTTGGCGGGACAAATAATGATGTAGTTGGAATTTATATAGCTGGCACAATTACTCTGTCTTAATCAAGATAAGGTAGTTGACATAAACCATAAATCAATTGTATCTTCAACATGGTATTCCATATTATATTCGTGTTTAGTTCATTTTTAGGAGGTGATTTTATGAAAAAAGAAATATTAAAAAGTATCATACTCTTTATAACAGGTATGTGCCTATATATAACAATAGAAGTCTTTTTTAGAGGATATTCTTTCCGTCTCATGGGAATTGTTGGAGGTATCCTTATGTGTTTTGTCTTTGACAAAATAAATGATAAAATATCATGGGATTTACCTTTAGTAATTCAAATGTTAATCGGTGGTTTTGCCACTACTCTATTAGAATTAATTAGTGGTGAATTTGCCTTACATATCTTAGACGTTAGAATGTGGGATTATAGCGGACAATGGTTATCTATGTTTGATAATTTGATTTGTCCACTCTTCTCTTTCATCTGGTGCTTATTGTCCGGAATCGCAATAGTGCTTTGTGACGCAATAAACTATTACTTGATTCATGACGAAATAAGACCATATTATCGTAGCTTATATGGTGATATATTGTTTCAGTTGCCAGAAAGAAAATGCCATTAGGAATGTTTATACAGATTTTTGAGCCAGTATTATACTGGCTCCTTTTTATTTTAAAGGAGGATTGATTATGGTTAAAAGTGAACATACACAGTATATGTCCATCGAAGAATTGAATCAGTTACAAAAAGAAATACGATATATGTCTTCAGAACGGCTGAAAGAATTTAGAAACTCATTTGACTCAGATTCAATGGGGTTTATTGGCGAGGAGGCGATTTCTGATGAAGATAAATAAGCTACTTACTCCATATAACTTTACAAATTGCAATAATACGGGACGAATAAAATACTTAATCGTTCATTATGTAGGAGCTACAGGTGGTGCTAAAGCAAATTGCCAGTACTATGCTTCTCAATATGTTGGGGCATCTGCACATTATTATATCGGATTTGACGGTGAAATTTGGCAGTCTGTTGAGGATAGTGATATTGCATGGTCTGTTGGTGCATCATCTTACATCCATCCATATGCAAGAAATTCAAACACCCTTAATTTTGAAATGTGCGTAAAGAAGAAATCAACAGTAAGTATGAATGCTACCGATAAGGATTGGTATCATAATCAGAAGACATATAATTCCACTGTACAACTTGTAGCAGAAAAAATGAAACAGTACAACATTCCTATAGAAAATCTTTTAATGCATTATCATGTTACCGGAAAATACTGCAATGCAGTATTCCTCAATGAAAATACAGGAATGACATGGGACGTATTTAAAAGGGATGTACAAAAAATATTAAGCGGCGGGACATTTACACCTGTAGCAGAAGATATTTACCGTGTCAGAAAGACATGGAAAGATGAAAAATCACAGCTCGGAGCATTTACAAATATTGAGAATGCAAAGAAGGCTTGTATTCAGGGATATTTTGTATTTGACAAAAACGGGAAAGTGATATATAAAAATGATTCCATAACAAGTGGAACACAGTATTTTGATTTTAATGGATTATCAGAAAATGACGCTGCGAAAAAGATACTTGAATTGGCTAAAGAAGATTATTTAAAAACAGGTGTGTTGGCTTCGATCACAGCAGCACAGATGATATTAGAATCTGGATATGTTACTACTGTCTTATCGAGAGCGAATAACTGTTTCGGAATGAAGTGTATGCTTTCTGGCAATACATGGGAAAATAGTACATGGGACAGAAAATCTAAGGTAAATATTAAAACGGCAGAGCAGGATAAAAATGGTAATACATATTATATCTATGCAGATTTCAGAAAGTATTCGTGCATTGAGGATTCCATTGGCGACCATAGTGCTTATCTGCTAGGTGCTAAAAATGGAAATAAATTAAGATATGCAGGATTGACCGATTGTAAAAATTATCGTGATGCAATTACACTTATCAAGAATGGTGGATATGCTACAGATGTTAAGTATGTTGATAAGATTTGTAGTATAATCGAAAGATTTGGGTTGGATAAATATGACGGATTATATAAGAAACCAAATGAAGGCAAACCCTCCGATTCTCAAAAGCCGGAAGTATCAAATCTATATCGTGTCGGTACATCTTGGAAGAACGGAAAATGTCAGAATCAGACAAACGCATACACTATTCTAAAGAACGCAAAAGCAGAAGCAGATAGACAGTCAAAAGCAAAGAAATGCGCTTATTTCGTCTTTGATTCATCTGGTAAGGCAATTTATAAGGCTAAGTATAAAAAGTCCGAATTTGAGCCATATAACGTGCGTGTAGTGGTTCCAGATTTACGAATTAGAAGTGATGCAAATGGAGATGACTCTTCTATTATTTATGACGATAACGGAAATGAAGTAGTTACTGGAATTGGTGTATTTGGAATTGTTGAAGAAAAGAAGAATGGAAATTATACTTACGGCAAGCTGTTATCTGGTACAGGCTGGATAGCTTTAGTGGATGAATATGTGAAGAAGGTTTAAATTGAAATAGGGTATATCAGCAAAAAAGTTGATATACCCTATTTTTTACGATTTATTCATCTAAAAGTTTCGAAGTTTTAAAAATAAAACCGCATCGGTTATTTATCCCTTTGCGGTTTTCCCACATAAAAGCTTTTCATTTATTCTGTTTTCATGCTATCCGTACCTGTACCCCACAAAAATTTTTTGTACCCCATTTTGTACCCCATTTTTTTGTAAGATTATGACGAATTTTGAGCTGTTTTGAAGATTCGGCTTACTCTCCGATTTCCTTCCAGAACCCGTGTTTATGCGTAAAGTCAGGCGTCCCTTTAAGGTCATACGGTGTTACCTGATACACATAATAATTGAGCCAGTTTGTATACATATTGTTGGCATGAGAGCGCCACATCAGAAGCGGAGGGATCTGCGGATCATCATTCTTATAATAATTCACCGGCAGCTCGATCGGCAGTCCCTTCCCAAGATCGCGCTTGTACTCTCCGTCGAGCGTCACACGGTCATACTCAGGATGCCCCATGACAAAGATCTGGCGTCCGTCCCTTGTCATGGTCAGGAAAACACCGGCTTCATCAGACTCCGCAAGAACGACCAGTTCCTTACAGTTGTGGATATCTTCCGCCGAC
>Ga0129309_1001354_pt1 | contig 12566 bp, 13 predicted proteins | sample L1105metagenome_FD_94439 | JGI IMG/M metagenome (GOLD analysis project Ga0129309, IMG submission 94439) | Ring-tailed lemur group fecal microbial communities from Wisconsin, USA - L1105 metagenome | ecosystem: Host-associated > Mammals > Digestive system > Large intestine > Fecal | place: USA...
AGCCTGCCATTATTCGTTAACAGCAGCAGGCCTTCCGTATCTTTATCCAGCCTTCCCGCAGGAAAGATATCCTTTCTTATTTCGCCTTTCAACAGATCTAATACCGTCTTTTCCCTGGAATCCTTCGTTGCTGACACCACGCCTGCCGGTTTATTGAGCATAATGTATACTTCCCGTTCAACATGGAATTCTGTTCCATCGACCATAATCCGGTCTGTTCCAATCCGTACTTTTAATTCCGGTTTTCTTACGACTTTATCATTAACCTGAATACGTCCCTTGCGGATCATCTGTTTTACCCGGCTGCGTGTTCCGAGCGATCCTTCTGCCAGATATTTGTCCAAACGCAGTTGTTCTTTCATCATACCCATCTCCATGAAGCTGCATATTTATTTTTCAGGCTTCCATTCTTTAACTTTCCCCATCCAAGCGGGAAATGATCCACACAAAACAGAATCGTACCATCCGGTCCGTCAAGTGGGATTGTCTCACATTTTAAGTATTTGATCACACGCTGATCCGTGATCGGCAAAGAGATTGATGGTTCATACTGTTCCGGTTTTATTGCCATCGCAAGTGCCTGCGAAGGTTCAAACCGCTTTTTCTTCTGATCTCCAAGGTATAAACCGGAACGCACGATCCGAATTCCTTTTGTCTCGGGCATCAGATTCGGAATCAGGTATAGCTTGCCGGCAATCTCCTCATAAACTCCATGATCGTCATTCAGATGTACCATCTTTAAAAAATGCTCTGCTTCATCGGAAGGTTTTTTCCCTTTTTCTCTGCGGGAAAAAGTATTCATCTTCTCTTCTTCGTCCTTTCGGAACAGCACGGCAAAATGTCCCTCTCCGCTGATCCGATGCGGCCACATCCGGTATGCCATTCTCAGAGAATCATCGTTACTTGCGATCCACTCCGGCATTCCTCTGCCGCGTCCTTCAAAAGCAAAACCATCACAGATTTTAAGAGAAGGATCCTGTCTCAAAATCCATTCAGCTGTCCGTTCATCCTCTTCAGGAGAAAACGTACAGGTAGAATACAACAGATATCCGCCCGGTTTCAGCATCTTCACGGCTTCTGATAAGATTTCTTTCTGAAGTTCGGCATAATAAGACGGTCCCCTGTCCATATAATCCCGGATCATCTGAGGATTCCGCCGGAACATCCCCTCACCGGAACACGGTGCATCCACCAGTATTTTATCAAAAAAGCCGGAGAATACACCTGCCAGCTTTGCCGGTTTTTCACTTGTCACGACTGCATTCGAGACACCTGTCATCTCAAGATTCTTAACGAGTGCTCTCGCTCTGGAAATACTGATATCATTCGATACAAGAAGTCCTTCCCCTTTTAACCTGCCGGCAATCTGTGTTGACTTTCCACCGGGTGCCGCACACAGATCCAGCACTTTATCTCCCGGTTCAATTGGAAGCAAGGCCGCCGGCAGCATAGCGCTCGGCTCCTGAATATAATACAGTCCCGCATGATAATACGGATGCTTCGCCGGCTGTTCTCTCTCACCGTCATAATAAAATCCGGTCTTACACCACGGAATCTCTTCCAGGGATACCGGACTGCATGCAAGGAACTGTTCTTTGTTGATTTTTAAAGGATTGTATCGAATCCCAAAGAAACCGGATTCCTCATATGTCTGCTCAAAATCTTTCCAGGATTCTCCCAGATAATTTCTCATCGACTCTTCAAATGAAACTGGTAAATTCATATATCTTCTCCCAAACATTGCGTAAACATAAGAGCACGAAACGTGCAATTACTGCAGGCTTTGTGCTCCATGTCCTTCTGCGATCATATCCAGCTGATGTCCAAAGTGTGCCAACAGCTCAATATCATCCTGTTCATATACTTTATAAAATTCTTCCTGAATCTTCTGTACCTCCTGCCGGTTCCCGACTTTGTAGAGATTCTGAAGATTATGTAAGATATCGGATACCAAATTCGCTTTTATACGAAATGAGTTCTGCGCATCCAAAATTTCATCCCTGACTGCCGACATCTCCTGATCCAATACGACAATCGCATTGGAAGCATTGATCAGTTTATCCTGAATGTATTCCGGAATATGATGCTGATATTTGTAATGCAGGGAATGTTCCACCGTTGCCCAAAAGTCCATCGCCAGCGTGCGGATTTGAATCTCAACCTGTAGTTTCTTAGCACCATCCAGCGTATTCACTTCATATTCCACGATCAAATGAAAACTGCGATACCCGGTGTTCTTAACCATATTAATATAATCCTTCTTTTCAAGGATCCTCATATCGCTTCGTTCGTCAATGATCTCAACAACGCGATAAATGTCTTCCACAAACTGGCAGATGATACGAATACCCGCAATATCTTTGATCTTCTCTTCCAGATCATTCATATTCACGTCTTTTTTCTGCATCTTATCCAAAAGACTTGAAAGACTCTTTACGCGCCCTTCTACACGCTCAATCGATGAATAAATTCCTTTTGTCTGGCTTTCCCGAATAATATGATTAAACTTTACGACCAATTCATCGACAGCTAATTGGTAAGGAGCCAATACTTCCCTCCATAATTGAATTTCCATACGCTCACCTACTTTCTTCAGTATTCTTTATATTATATCATATACATGAATAAAAATCCTTTATTTTATAAAAATTTATGAGATTTCTTCGTCCGTCAGCAGATCATTTCCATCCGCTGCAGATGTTGCAAGAACATCACATCTTTCATTTTCCGGATGTCCTGCATGTCCTTTCACCCAGTGAAAGTGAACCTGATGAGGCTCCATTGCTTTTAACATCCGCTTCCACAGATCCTGATTCAAAACAGGCTGATTGCCTGAACGCTTCCATCCCCGTTTGATCCATCCATCGATCCAGTGCTGATTGAATGCGTTGATCACATACTTTGAATCAGAATAGATATCCACTTCACATGGACGGTTCAAGGCTTCTAACCCTCTGATCACCGCCATCATCTCCATGCGGTTATTGGTTGTTTTTTTGTATCCTGCGGAATATTCTTTTCGATGCACCTGTCCTCTTGGATCAATATACTCTAAAATCGTTCCGTATCCACCGGGACCGTTGGGATTGCCTCTGGCTGCTCCATCCGTATACATTGTAACTTTCATGTCTTTCTCCTCATCTGTCATCCTGTTCCACAGACGGCGAATGAATATCGCCGTCCACAGAAAACTTCCGGTTCTGCTGTATCATTTTTCTTCTAATTATAAGCCTATATGATGATACACACCAGACCTCCATTACTGTCATTCACAATTTTTTCCATTGTATTTTGAAGTTTTAACTGACTCTCATCATTCATTTTTGCTGCCTTTGCCTGCATTCCTTCACCGACCATTTCCTCTAATGTTTTTCCAAATAAATTAATATCCCAAATACTTCCTTCTTCTTTTGAATTTCCCTCTTTCATATAATCGACAATATCCTGTGCCTGTTCTTTCGTGCCGACGATCGGTGCAATTTCCGTCGATATATTCGCACGGATCATATGAATAGACGGAGCCTGTGCCTTAATACGGATTCCGTATTTATTGCCATGTTTCACAAGCTGCGGTTCTTCCAAAGAGATATCCTTCTTCATTGGTGATACGACCCCGTATCCCTTTTGCCGGACACTGGTCAGTGCCTCCGCCACCTGCTCACATTCTTTTTTCGTTTTTGCCAGAACACGTATTGTCTTTAAAAACTCATATTCATTGTTAATCGGCATGCCGATAAAATCACTGATGATCTGGTAATAATAGCGATTATCAAATACAACAGACACATCAACTTCACCGGTATCCAGATGAATCGCATCGATTTTCATCTTCTGAATATATTCATTGTCTTTCATTTGAATCTGATAGAGATCACGCATCACTTCAAACTGTTCCAGATTATCCCGAATCGTCGAAAGCAATGCCTTTTTCAGCATATGTTCCCGTGAAAGTGCTTCTACCCATTTTGGCGTATAAAATCCGATCGATGTAATTGGAAATTCCAGCAGCATGGTTTTCAGCAGCACATTCACATCCTCTTTTTTTAATTGCTCGCAATTAAATGGCAGCACAGGACACTGATGCTTCTTTTTGATCTGATCAGTCAGTTCCTTCGTTTCGCTGCTGTATGGATGACTGCTGTTTAAGATAACAACAAATGGCTTATGTAGTGCTTTTAATTCTTCAATCGTCTGCGACTCGACCGGTTCATATTGATCTCGCGGTATTTCACCAAAGGAACCATCCGTCGTAATGACGACACCAATCGTGGAATGCTCTTCAATCACTTTTTTTGTGCCGATCGCAGCAGCTTTCGTAAACGGTATTTCATAGTCAAACCATGGCGTCTTCACCAAACGTTCCCGTTCTTCTTCCAAATGTCCGACCGCCCCGTCTACCATATAGCCTACACAGTCGATCAGCCTTACTTTTAGCTGAATATCGTCCTCTACCATAATCTCAACCGCCTCATTTGGGACAAATTTGGGTTCCGTCGTCATGATCGTCTTACCTGCAGAAGACTGGGGCAGTTCATCTCTCGTTCTTCTTTTTTCGTATTCATCTTCCATATTGGGCAGCACCATAAGATCCATAAATCGCTTTATAAAGGTACTTTTTCCTGTTCTTACCGGTCCGACAACTCCTATGTAGATTTCTCCATTGGTACGTGCCCGAATATCTTTATACACATGAAATGTTTCCATAAAAAATCCCCTTCCAACTATACTGCTAATAGTATATGAAAGGGGATTTCGCTTTATGACTTATTCGGATAATAATTTCCGGACGCCTGCTAATTTTACGCAAAGGCAGAAAATATCCATTGCTTTCTCTAATTCATCCAATGTCGGATACGTCGGTGCAATACGGATATTCGTATCCTTTGGATCTTTTTTATATGGGTAGGTTGCTCCGGCACCCGTCATAACAACCCCTGCCTCTTTCACAAGGCGAACGGTTTCTTTCGCACAGCCTTCCAGCGTATCAACTGCTATAAAGTATCCGCCTTTTGGAGCTGTCCAGGAAAGCAGGCCGGTATCTGCAAGTTCTTTCTCCAACTTATCCAATACCATCTCGAATTTTGGACGCATAGCATCTGCAAGAAGCTGCATATGTGCTTTTAAGCCCTGTGCATCTTTGAAAAACTTCACATGACGCAGCTGATTTAACTTGTCATAACCGATTGTCTGATATGTCATAACACCTTTAATCTCAGCAATCATCTCCTTGCTTGCCGCTACAAAGCTGACTCCCGCGCCCGGGAAAGAGATCTTGGAGGTCGATGCAAAATAAAGCGGGCGGTTCGGATTGCCTGCCTTCTCTGCTTCCTCTAAAATATTCAATACTTCTACATCTTCGAAGATCGGATGGATTCCATATGCATTATCCCAGAAAATCCTGAAATCAGCTGCTGCCGTCTTCATTGCAGCTAATCTTCTTACCGTTTCATCACTGTAACAGATTCCCTGCGGATTGGAATACTTTGGAACGCACCAAATACCTTTTATCGCTGCATCTTCTGCAACAAGCTTTTCCACAAGATCCATATCCGGACCTTCTTCCGTCATCGGAATCGTGATCATCTCAATCCCAAGTCTTTCGGTAATCCCAAAATGTCTGTCATATCCCGGAGCAGGACACAGGAATTTTACCTGATCCAGTCTTCCCCATGGAATATTTCCTTCTGTTCCAAACACCATAAAACGCATCATAGCATCAAACATCAAATTCAAACTTGCATTTCCACCAACGATGATCTGCTCTGATGGAATTCCAAACGCATCTGAAAAAATCTTCTTCATCTCAGGAATGCCGTCCAAAATACCATAATTACGTGCGTCAGTTCCTGATTCCGTCGTATAGGAATCCAATGCACCAAGCATGTCATTTACAAGATCAAGCTGTTCCGGAGCAGGTTTTCCTCTGGACATATCAAGCTTTAACCCTGCTTTCACATATTCATCGTATTGTACAAGTAACTCGTTTTCTAATTGTTTTAGTTCTTCTTTTGAATAATCAGTAATCTTTGCCATGATGACTTCTCCTTTTTGTCTTACCATTTTAGTGTCTGAAATTCTTTTCTGCGATCTCTCATCAAAAGTTCCGTTACGGCATCTTTTGCCATCTTGCCGTCAAATAAAACCGCATTCACTTTTTCGATGATCGGCACATTAACGCCCTTTTTGCGGGCAAGCCGTAATGCCGCTTTCGCAGAATTTACCCCTTCCACTACCATTTTTACTTCAGCCATCGCCTCATCGGCAGTATACCCTTCTCCAATTAACTGCCCGGCTCTATGATTTCGGCTGTGAACACTTGTACAGGTAACGATCAGGTCACCCACGCCGGTTAAACCGGAAAAAGTTTCCACTTTGCCTCCTAACGCTGTTCCAAGACGGGTCAGTTCTGATATTCCCCTCGTGATCAGCGCAGCTTTTGAATTATCTCCATATCCAAGTCCGTCCGCAATCCCTGCTGCAAGCGCAATGACATTTTTTAATGCCCCGCCCATCTCAATTCCGATCACATCCGGACTCGTATAGACACGAAAATACGAATTCATAAAAATATCCTGAATATACAATGCATCCTCTTTTTCTTTGGCTCCTGCCACAACTGTTGTCGGCATCTGTCTTCCGACTTCTTCTGCATGGCTTGGTCCGGAAAGAACACACGCTCTTACTCCCGGTATCTCCTCTTCGATAATCTCCGTCAAAGTCATAAACGTCTCATCTTCAATTCCTTTTGCCACACAGACAATCATCTGCCCTTCTTCTACATAAGGTTTTAATTTTCTCGCCGTTTCCCTGACGACAGGAGACGGAACTGCCAGAATGATCGCATCATTGTCTGCAATTGCCTTTTTAAAATCAGCTGTTACCGTAATCTGTTCCGGAAGCTTTACACCCGGAAGTTTTGATGCCTGCTCCCGGTCTCTCTGCATCTTCAGTGCCTCTTCCTCACGGTGCGACCATAACATGACCTTATGTCCGTTCTGTGCCAGCACAACGCTCAGAGCCGTTCCCCAGCTTCCGGCACCCAGTACTGCTATCTGTTCCATAATCTTCCTTCCTGCAATCTGTTATCGCTCGACTTTTTGTCCGATCTTGCTTTCTGTACCTTTGAGAAGTCTTCCGACATTTGCACGGTGTCGCCATATCGACAACAGTCCGATGATCACACCCATGCCGATAATCTGTGGTTCCATACCATAAAATCCCCATAAAAGGAACGGAATTGCTATCATCATCGTAATGGATGCCAACGATACATATCTCGTCAAATATGTAATGATGATCACAATACTGAGGCAGATCAATGCGATACGCGGATCAATTGCAAATAATACGCCTCCGGTCGTCGACACCCCTTTTCCGCCTTTAAACTTCATATGAAATGGATAATCATGTCCAAGAATGGACGCAAGTCCTCCGATCAGCATAAGGACGACTTCATTCATATCCACATGAGGAGCTATGAGAAATCTTGCGATCAGTACCGCAAATACTCCTTTCAATGCATCTCCTAAAAATGTAAGAAATGCTGCTTTTTTCCCCAGAACACGGAGCGTATTCGTTGCTCCCGAATTACCGCTTCCATACTGACGAATGTCAATCTGATTCAACTTCCCAATAAAAAAACCGGTCTGACAGCATCCCAAAATATATCCGATTAAAACCAATAATACGACATATATCATTTTTTCTCCTTTCTCTCCCGCATAATAATGCGGATTGGCGTTCCACGGAAACCAAATGTCTCACGAATCTGATTCTCAATATATCTTGTATAAGAAAAGTGCGTTAACTTCTTATCATTAATGAAGATTACAAAAGTAGGCGGCTTTACCGACACCTGCGTAATGTAATACAAGCGGAGTCTCTTGCCCTTATCGGAAGGCGGCTGCTTCATCGCAACTGCTTCTGCAAGAATCTCATTCAAAACGCCTGTCTGGATTCTTAATGTACAGTTCTCGACAACTGCATCGATCACATCAAAGATCTTTGGAAATCTCTGACCGGTCTTTGCCGAAATGAAGATCAGCTCTGCATAAGGCATATAGGCCAGCGTCTCGCGAATCTTTGATGTATATTTGTAGATTGTCTTGTTATCCTTCTCGATCAGATCCCATTTATTCACCGCAATGATCACGCCCTTGCCCCGTTCATGTGCAATTCCGGCAATCTTGGCATCCTGTTCCGTAACACCCTCTGCGGCATCGATCACGAGCATCGCGACATCACAGCGCTCCACAGCCGATACCGTACGAATAATGCTATAACGTTCTATCTCTTCTTTGATCTTATTCTTGCGGCGCAGACCTGCCGTATCAATAAATACATATTCTTTTCCGTTTTTTTCAACGACCGTATCGATCGCATCTCTCGTCGTACCGGCGATATCGGACACGATGACCCGTTCCTGCCCCAGCATTTTATTAATAATGGAAGACTTACCGCTGTTCGGCTTTCCGATGATCGCAATCTTCGGACGATCATCTTCTTCCTCAAGCAATGCCTCTTCATCACAATAGCTCAGCACATGATCGAGCATATCTCCGATGCCGAGCCTCGAAGCTCCGGAAACCGGAATCGGATCTCCTAAACCGAGATTGTAAAATTCATATACATCCGGCATAAATTTATCAAAATTATCTACTTTATTAACAACCAGTACAACCGGTTTGTGTGACCGGCGAAGCATATCTGCCACACGAAAATCAGCATCCACAAGTCCCTGACGGACATCTACTAAAAAGATGATCACATCGGATGTTGAAATTGCGATCTCTGCCTGTTCCCGCATCCTCGACAGGATCAGGTCACTGCTCTCCGGTTCAATTCCTCCGGTATCTACAAGCGTAAAACTCTTATTCAGCCATGTCACATCAGCAAAAATACGATCCCTTGTAACACCCGGAGTATCTTTTACAATTGATATCTGTTCACCTGCCAATACATTGAACAATGTGGATTTTCCGACATTCGGGCGTCCTACGATTGCTACCATTGGTTTACTCATACTTCTTCTCCTTCAACTTTATCTTTCATGCCATTTTACAATATTCCATAAAAATTGTAAAGCCAGAAAATGAATTTTCTTCATCTAAATCCTTCAAAGGCAAATAAATCCGGCCAGATTTCCTCTTTTCCCTTTACTCGCGCGATGAGAAAAAAGCAGATCCGGATTACAACAGGTACAAAGATCCGTAATATCAAGATTTTCTTCCCTGATTCCCGCATCACGCAGGATACATTCGTTGACCTTCCATAAATCAAGCTGATATTTGCCATTCCCTTTCTCTGTCATGAATTCCTGATACCACGCATCAGGAAATTCTTCCTGAAATTTTACCGCCACATCTTCACCGATCTCATAGCAGTCTCTGCATATCGAAGGACCAATTGCTGCAATGATATCCTTCGGATCGGAATGATAGACATCCTGCATCATTTGAACCGTTTTCCTTCCAATTCTTCCGACCGTTCCTTTCCAGCCGGAATGCGAAGATGCGATCACATTTCTTATCGGATCATAAAAAAACAGCGGTACACAGTCTGCATAACTTGTCACCAGACAGATCCCCGGCTCATCCGTCATCAGACCATCCATTCCCGTCATGATCTTTCCGCAGTCATCTTTGGAAACTATTTTAATTTCCGTTCCGTGAATCTGATTGGAAAATACCCTCTGTTCTAATGTAAATCCGATTGCGTGTCCCATTCGACGATAATTCTCATCAACAGATGCCCTGTCATCTCCACGATGATAGCTTAAATTCATACTGGAAAAAATCCCTTTGCTGACTCCGCCAATACGGGTAGAAAATCCATGTTTCACCCCCGCCTGTTCCATTTTTGAAAACGTCAGAAACGGAACACCATCGACGATATGCAGATTCGTCGAATGATTATGATTTGATTTCTTAAAATTTAATTCCATCTTTTCCCCCGCTGATATTCAAATGCATTTTTATATAATCTCCATCGCGTATCCATCACTGCCGCTACATCGAATCGAATCGGATAATATCGGTATTCCGGATGTTTTACCATGAAGTAATCGGCTGTCCTGCTGATCACCTGCTGTTTATGAAGGCCGACAGCCTGCTCCGGCCATCCCCGTTCCTGATTCTTTCGATACTTTACTTCTACAAACACCAGACAATCCCCATCCAATCCAATCAGATCGATTTCTCCGATCCGACACCGGAAATTCCGCTCTAATATGCGAAATCCATGGTTCTCCAGTGCTGCTGCGACAGCATTCTCATACGCACTGCCAACTTTACGGCGATTCATTCTCCCTTATCAAACTCCCTTCATAATCCTGATCTGTTATACAAAATTTTTCACAAATGTCTTTCTGTGGATCGGGCAAAGTCCCTGTTCCCTGATTGCTGCTATATGCTTCTGCGTTCCATATCCTTTATTGCCCGCAAAATCATATCCCGGATAGAGATCATCATATGCAACCATCATATGATCTCTTGTCACTTTTGCGATAATACTCGCTGCTGCAATCGAGATACTCTTTTCATCTCCTTTGATAATCGGAACCTGTGGAATATCTACCATCGGAATATGCACCGCATCATTTAACAAAACATCCGGTCTGACCGAAAGTCTGTGAATCGCATCTCGCATCGCATCATACGTTGCCTGCAGAATATTCTTTTCGTCGATGACCTCCACGGAAGCCATCCCTATGCCAATGGCAACTGCCTTCTGCTGAATCTCGACAAAAAGCTCTTCCCGCTTTTTTTCGCTCAATTTCTTTGAATCGTTGATATAGAGGATCTCACAATCTTTCGGCAAAATCACCGCAGCAGCCACAACCGGGCCGGCAAGCGGTCCCCGTCCGACTTCATCAATTCCGCATATGTATTCACACATATCGTATTCTTCTTCATAAGCGTGCATGGCTTTGACTCTCTGTCTTTCCTGTTCCAGCTTCTGTATCTTCTTATCGAATGCCTGCAGTGCTTTCTGCACTCCTGCACGTTCATCCTCACGAAACGCCTCTGCCAGCTGATAATTCCCATCACAAAACGCCTGCTGAAGTAGCTCCTTAATCTCACTTATCTTCCTTGCCATATCAAACCTCTTCCGGAAATTCCAATGTGAGTGCTCCAAGCTTACCGTTTCGAAACTCATCTAACAGCAAAATCGATGCTTTTTCAAGATCATACGTACCGCCCTTTGCCAGACACTTGCGGTTTCGTGCGATTTCTTCCAGAATGACAACTCTGGCCTCATCCTCATTTATTCCATATCTTTCCGCAAGTACGCCCGGATATTCCTTCTTCAGAAAATCAATCAATTCGATCGCCATCTCAGATCGATTCACGATCTCGTCTTTGATCGATCCGATCAGTGCCAGACGAAGTCCGACACTCTGGTCATCAAACTTTGGCCACAAGATTCCCGGTGTATCCAGCAGTTCAATATTTTTATTTAATTTGATCCATTGCTTTCCTTTTGTCACACCCGGTTTATTGCCTGTCTTCGTGCATGCTTTTCCGGCAAAGCTGTTAATAAATGTTGATTTGCCCACATTCGGAATTCCGACGATCATCGCACGGATCGGACGGTTTTTAATTCCACGCCGGCGATCACGTTCCAGCTTTTCCTTACACGCTTCCTGAATCACGCCGCTTACTGCCTTTACACCGGTTCCCCGCTGTGCATTGATCTTTGCGACCGCAAATCCCTGCTTCTTAAAATATTCTTCCCAGCGGTTTGTTGCCTGTCGATCCGCAAGATCTGTTTTGTTCAGCAGGATCAGGCGATATTTATTCTTTGCAAGTTCATCAATATCTGGATTCTTACTGCTGAGCGGTATTCTTGCATCCACCAGTTCCACAACAATATCAATTAACTTTATATTCTCCTGCATCATACGTTTTGCTTTCGTCATATGCCCCGGATACCATTGAAACTGCATAACATTCCTCCTGTCTTTCACCGACTACCAAAGTCTTAATTTTATCTTACCTATAATATGCTCTTTTTTTATATTTCCAATGCTGGAAACACGGGAATCTTCGCTATTATTATAATTATCTCCCAATACAAAATACTGGTCTTTTCCAAGAACAATCTTATCGCCGGCAAGGCCGCTTGATAAGATTTTCTCTGATCCTTTCTGTTCAATCTCTTTCCCATTTACGAGAATCTTGCCATCCGTGATCTGCACCGTATCATTTGGTACGCCGATCACCCTTTTAATATAGTAGGAAGTACTCTCATCATCCGTTTTAAACACGATAATATCGTCTCTTTTCGGAGAACCGATCTTGTAGCTCAGACGGCTGGCAATACAAAACTGTCCATCGTCCACTGCCGGTTTCATAGAATCGCCTCTCATTGTAATTCCAAATACACAAAAACGAATCAGAATAAATGCAACAAAAATTGAAATCAAAATTCCTGCAAGGTAGAAGAACACCTTATCTTTCATCTGCCGCTTTCTTTTTCGTGACATATAAGTGCTGGTATAATATGATTGCATAGCCACTCCTTTTATTTTGAAAATTCAACTTGTATAGACTAAAACAGGGACA
>Ga0129309_1001356_pt1 | contig 12540 bp, 15 predicted proteins | sample L1105metagenome_FD_94439 | JGI IMG/M metagenome (GOLD analysis project Ga0129309, IMG submission 94439) | Ring-tailed lemur group fecal microbial communities from Wisconsin, USA - L1105 metagenome | ecosystem: Host-associated > Mammals > Digestive system > Large intestine > Fecal | place: USA...
CCTCCGCCCTGATTTCTTTTCTGCGGACATTGGTATTTCAAGTAGCCGCTGTTTTGCTCCTGCCGCTCGTTTGGGAGATCGATGGTGTCTGGATCTCTATTGTCGTTGCGGAAGTTATGGCGGCCGCACTCTCTATGGTATTTCTTGTTATAAAGCAAAAGAAATATCATTATTAAAAAGAAAGGATGAAAATGGGTCAAATAACAGTAATACTGCAGCCAGTCAAAACAAATGAGTTGGATGAATGGAAACGAAAGCTTCAGGAAGCTTTTGCCGTTTCGGTGGAAGAGACATTTGGCCAGTCAGACGAACCGGTCAACAGGGCAGGAATCGGATAAAGGCTATATTTGGATCAAATATTCAGCTTCCTATTACAATCAAAAGAAGGAAGTGATTACTGCAAGCGCTGATGTAATATCCCGCTGGAGTATCACACTGCAAAATGGCGAATGGACGGTTGCAGCAATAGATGAGATGCCTTAATGTAAAACGAATAAAAAACTCCCGCAGCAGTTTGTATGGAAATTGCTTTGGGAGTTTTTTAAAGAAATCTTCAGACTGCAGCCCTGAAGGTGTGGTACCAGAAGTATAATCAATAGTTTTAAGAATAGTTAAGGATTTTTTTAGGGACTGTTAAGAAGAGGGAGAGATAATAGGAACATATTCACAGGCTGTGGAATTGCCAAATAAACCGGAAAGATAATGGGCGTTAGGCGGCATTCCAAGCATACAGCCGTGGATCATATATGGAAAGAGGTGGTTGGTATCGTACAAAGCAGGATTTATAGACTGTTAGAGGAACGTGTAAGAGCCGATATGGGATACTTTAGGACAAGGGGGATTATGGGTGAAATGAATGTATTGGAATGGTTAGAGGCCACAGAGGAGAAATTCCCGCATAAACTGGCGGTAAATGATGGGAAATTGTGCCTGACCTACCGTGAATTACTGGAATGGTCCAAAAGGATTGGAAGCAGCATCAGTGAATCAGTGGTACCCGGCAGGCCGGTTATGGTGCTGATGGAAAAAAGTTCATTGACCCTGGCAGTAATGTTTGGCGTTGTATATGCAGGATGCTTTTATGTAAATGTACATCATGGGCAGCCAACGGAAAGGATACATAAAATTCTGGAAGTTTTAAATCCTTCGGCCGTTGTTGCAGGCGAAGAAAAGGTGGATTTATTTAAAACAGCCGGATATAAAGGCGGGGTTTTTACTGTAAAGAGCCTGATCCATAAGCAGATAGAGAAGGAAAGACTGCAGAAAATAAGGGAGAAGAGCAAAGAGACCGATCTTCTTTATGGCATGTTTACTTCCGGCTCAACAGGAACCCCGAAAGGGATCGTGGTAAGCCATAAGTCAACGATGCAGTTTATCAGTCATTTTACGGATTTATTTGCAATATCGGAAAAGGACAGCATTGGCAATCAGGCTCCGTTTGATTTTGATGTGTCTGTGAAAGATATCTATTCAGCCATCCGGACAGGGGCAACTTTAATACTGATTCCTGGAGAGCTGTTTGCAACTCCGCCAAGGCTTTTGGATTATCTGTGCGACAATCAGGTAACGACGCTGATCTGGGCCGTATCCGCCTTATGCCTGATCTCAGCACTGAAAGGACTGGATTACCGGAAACCGGATATGGTAAAAAAGGTAATGTTCAGCGGAGAAGTTATGCCTGTAAAACAGCTTCAGATCTGGAAAAAGGCATTACCGAAGGCCTCATTCGTAAACCTGTATGGCCCGACAGAGATTACATGTAACTGCACTTATTATCAGATAAGACAGGATTTTCAGGAAGGGGAGAAGATCCCGATCGGTACGCCATTTCCCGGAAGAAAAGTTTTTCTTTTGGATGAAAGGAAACAGGAGATTCTGATGCCGGGAAAGACCGGCGAGATCTGTGTGGCAGGGGAATCGCTTTCGGAGGGCTATTACCGTGATCCGAAGCTGACCGGTGAAAAGTTTATCTCCTACCCGATATCAGGAACAAAGGAACAGCGGACTTACAGGACCGGAGATATGGGTTACTATGGACGGGATGGAAATTTATATTTTGCAGGTCGCAGGGACTTTCAGATCAAGCATATGGGACACAGGATTGAATTAGAAGAGATTGAAGGCGCTTTGTCTGGCGTGGAAGGCGTGGCCAGCGTATGCTGTATCTATGACCGGGAGTGTCACCGTATTGTGGCTTTTTATGCCGGAGATACAGTCCCACAGGAAATCCGCAGAAACCTAAAGAAGAAAATCCCGGTATATATGATCCCGAATAAAATCGTGCAGGTTGAGAGGATGCCGATGAACAAAAATGGAAAGATAGACAGAAATTATTTGATGAGGAAGACAGGAGGATCGTGATGATAGATGAAAAGCTGGAATATGCTGGTCTCCATTACGGAACGCCGCTGTATGTTTTTGATGCGGATAAAATAAGGGAAGAGGTGGAGAGGTTCCGGAAAAACCTGGGAGATGAAATCAGTCTCTGCTTTTCTATGAAAGCAAACACCTTTGTGACGGAGCAGATGAGTGAAATTGTGGACAGGATAGAAATCTGCTCGATGGGAGAATTCAGGATCTGCAGGGAATTGCAGATTCCGCCGGAGAAGATGCTGATTTCAGGCGTACTGAAGCGGCGGGAGGATATCTGGCAGATTTTAAATTACTGCGGGGGAAAATGTATTTATACCATCGAGTCCCTGAATCAACTGGATTGTTTTGTGCAATGGTGTGATGCAAATCGTGAACTACTCTGTGTATATCTGCGCCTTACCAGCGGAAACCAGTTTGGCATGGATGAACAGACCATCCGGAATATTATCTGTGCAAGGGAGATCTATCCTTTTCTGAAAATTGCAGGCATTCATTATTTCTCAGGGACGCAGAAGAAATCGCTGGAACTGATGGGAAAAGAATTAAACGATCTGGATGAGTTTATGACCAAATTGAAAGAAGAAGAACAATTTGAGGTACAAAGCCTTGAATATGGGCCGGGAATCGGGGTGACATATTTCAGAGAAAAAGGGCCGGAGGTATTTCAGGATGAAGACATAAAAAAACTTTCCGAAATGATTTCCGGAATGCGGTGGAAAGGGCATGTGACTCTGGAAATGGGACGTGCGTTTACGGCAATGTGCGGGTATTATTTAACGGAAATCCGGGATCTGAAGCAGTCGAATGGGACAAATTATTGTATTGTGGACGGCGGCTGCCACCAGATGAATTATGACGGGCAGATCAGAGGAATGTATCACCCGGTGTTACGGGTGATCCGGCAGAATCCGGACGGAAAAGAGCGCATCTGGACTGTATGTGGGGCGCTTTGTACCGTTAATGATATTTTATGTAAGGGCATCCGTCTGAAGAGTATCAAGATAGGAGATATTCTTGTATTTGAACGCACAGGTGCTTATTCCGTAATGGAAGGCATGGCATTGTTTTTAAGCCATGAACTGCCAAGGGTAGTGCTATATTGTGAAAAGAAGGGCTGGAAACTGGTCAGAGGAAAAAGACCCTCTTATATATGGAATATGTCCAAGGAGGTAAAAAATGGATACATTGATGAAGATTTTAAGAGAGATTGATGATGGGATTGATTATGAAAAAGAGAAGTTCCTGATTGACGCCCACATTCTGGATTCGTTTGGCGTAATTGCTTTGGTTTCAGAAATTGAAGACACATTTGGAATCAGGATCGAAGCATCCGAGATGGTACCGGAAAATTTTAATTCGGCGGAAGCAATCTGGAAGATGATCCGGCGGTTACAGGAGAACCTGTAAATGGCATACCATACAAACGTGTATCTGCTCTTATTTCTTCCGGCAGCCCTTATTACCTATCAGATCGTACCGCAGAAAATGAGATGGAAGGTACTGTTGGGTTATAGTTACCTGTTCTTTTATCTGGCCAGTGGGAAATTGGTTATTTATCTGGCGGGGACGACGCTCTTAACTTATTATGCCAGTGTCTGGATGGCATGGCTGAAGATGCAGTGCAGGCAGGAACTGTCCGGGGCGGAAAAAGGGAACAAGGCGGAGATAAAAAACAGATATCAAAAAGAAGAAAGAGGCGTACTGCTCGGTGGAATCCTGATTCTTTTAGCTGTGCTGGCTTATTTAAAATACTGTAACTTTTTCATCCAAAATATCAATGACCTGCTTGAAAAATCCGGCATGCAGCCGTTTCTTGAGTTGAAAGTACTGCTGCTGCCAATTGGGATTTCGTTCTATACGCTGCAGGCAATCGGCTATATGGCAGATGTATACTGGGACAAGATTCCGGCAGAGCGCCATCTGGGAAAACTGGCACTGTTCCTTGGCTTTTTTCCACAGATCATGGAAGGACCGATCTGCAGCTATTCCAATACTGCGGATGCATTGTGGAAGTGTGAACCGGTAAAGGGAGAAAATCTGTCAGCCGGGTGTACTCGGATCCTGTGGGGACTGTTTAAAAAAATGGTTGTTGCAGACCGTTTATATGTAGTTGTGTGTGAAGTGTTTGGTCATTATGAAAAATACAGCGGTGCAATTGTAGCGGCAGCGGCGGTTTTCTATACCATACAGCTTTATATGGAATTTTCCGGATGTATGGATATTGTGATCGGCAGCGGAAGAATGTTTGGTATCTGTCTGCCGGAGAATTTCCGGCAGCCCTTTGCATCCGAAAGTGCGGCTGAATTTTGGCGGCGCTGGCATATGACACTGGGGGTGTGGTTTAAAGCCTATGTATTTTATCCGGTATCCGTTTCTCGGATTGTAAAGAGATGGAATCAGTACGGAAGGAAACACCTGGGTAAATATGCTGCAAAATTAGGAACTTCCGCGCTGGCCTTATTTCCGGTCTGGCTGTGTAATGGGATCTGGCATGGGGCAAGATGGAGTTATCTCTTTTTCGGCATGTATTATTTTGTGATACTGATGGCCGGAATTGCTGTGGAGCCAGTGCGGAAAAAGCTCATAGAGATGCTCCGCATCAATGACCGGGCACTATATTTCAGGATCATCCGTATATTGAAAACATGGATCATTATTTTTACAGGTGAATTATTTTTCCGCGCAGAGGGCCTGCAGGAGGGAAGGCAGATGTTTTACAGTATATTTCAACACTTTGATCTGCAGAAATTATGGGATGGAACACTTCTTACCATGGGACTTGACTGCGCAGATTATTATGCTGTCCTGGCAGGATGTGCAGTGGCTGCAATAGTAGGAATGGTAAAAGAGGGAAATCTCCTGGGGGAGGATGGGCTGCAGAAGCTTTGTCTTCCGGTCCGGTGGATTGTCTATTATGGATTGATTTTTGCGGTTCTCATTCTGGGAGCCTATGGGATTGGATATCAGCAGGTGGATATGATTTATGCGGGTTTTTAAGAATCTTCTTTTTTTTATAATTTTATTTTTTATCCTGGCAGGGATGTCAGATAAAATAGAAAAAAAACTAATGGATAATGACAGCTTTGTGCGGGAACGAAATAAGAGTATCTACAGAATTTTAAGAGAACCGGAGAACAGCATCGATGTGCTGGTAGTAGGTGACAGCTTAAGCTATTGTTCTGTTTCTCCGATGGAGTTGTGGAACGATCATGGGATGGCTGCATATGTATGCGGGCAGTCCGGGCAGAAAATTCAGGAAGCATTTCATATGCTAAAAACTGTTTTTCGGACGCAGGCCCCCAGGCTGGTCATTTTGGAAACGGATGTTTTATTTAAAAACCAGACAGGAATTGAGGGGATCAAAAATGTGCTGGGAGAATGGGTGAATTATCATTTGCCGTTGATAAGAGAACATGATATCTGGAAGGTTTTTCTTACTGGTAAAAGATATTCTGGAGAGAATTATAAGGGGTTCCGATTCCGCAGTCTTGTGAATCCATACGAAAGAGGGAAGTATATGGTGGAAACAAGAGAAAAACAGCAGATTCCGGATATGGTTCGTGTGTATATGGATGGTATAGTGGAACTTTGTGAAAGAAATGGGACAGAGTTACTTCTCCTTAGCACGCCGTCCCCCGATAATTATGACTATCCAAAACATAACAGCATTGAGGAATATGCAGAAAAACATATGATCGGATACTTGGACATGAATCTGAAATTAAATGAAATTGGAATCAACTGGAAAACAGACAGCCTTGATCAAGGGGATCACTTGAACTTTTCAGGAGCGCAGAAAGTTACGGGATATCTTGGTCAATATTTAAAGAACAAATATGATCTGCCTGATCACAGAGGTGAGAATTTTTACAGGTCATGGGAAGAAGAAGCGCAGAAATATCATAAAAAGGCAGAAAAATGTTTAAAGAAGATAAAAAAGAAAGATAATCAAAACGATTAAAAATCAGATTTGTTAAGGTTTGTTTTAGGAATGGTTAAGATGTTTCTGCAATAATGAAAAACAGCAAGGGGGATAGAAACCTTGACTAATAATATGAAAGGAATAAATGATAATGACAAAAATTATGAAAAAAGGTGCAATTCTTTGCATGGCAGGAGCATTGATGCTTTCAGCGGCGGCTTGTGGAAAGAAGAATCCCAAACAGGAAACTGGCAAACAGGAGATGTCTCAGCAGCAAACACAAATGAAAACAGAAACAGAACAGAAAGAGACGGAGTTGAAGAAAGAAACGGGACAAAAGAAAGAAGCGGAGCAGAAAAAAGAAACGGAACAGAAGAAAGAAACGGAGCAGAAAAAAGAGACAAAGCAAAAGAAAACTCCGGAAACATCAAAGCGGAATAATGCAAATAAACAGGGAAAAGATCAAAACTCGTCTAAGGATGTCAACAGTAAAAAAGATTAGACTATAAAAAACTGGATAAGAAAAATGAACAATGCTGTACGTTGTATACGATGTATAGGGGTGTTCTTTTCAGAGCATTCTTGGAAGGTAAATTTGACAGTGTGGAAACAATGCAGTTATATGTGACCGGATTTGGTCTTTTGGCGCCATTGATTCTGGTTTTGATCCAGGCAATGCAGGTTGTATTTCCTGTTTTGCCTGGGTTTTTTGGATGTATTGTTGGATCCGCTTTGTTTGGCTGGAAAGGAGGTTTCCTGTGTAATTACATTGGCATTTCCACAGGCTCTGTAATGGCGTTTTTACTTGCGAGAAAATACGGACAGCAGTTGCTTGATTATTTCTGCTATCTGTCAGGATTAACTGCGATGAGTACACGCGGTAACAACGGCTGCACTGATCCTTCCGGTTTTATTTGTAATAGCGGGTGATCTGAATCTACTGACAGGATATGTATTTTCAGCAGTTCTTGCGGGGATGGCTGTGGCATTTCTTTTGCCTTTCAAGATAAGAAAACCGTATCTGTTTGGTAAAACAGGTATTATGCTTGCAGGAATCATTGAATTTATTGTTTTGGCAATGGGTGTGTAAAATAAGGAAAATGGAAGGGACTCTATTCGTAAAAAGTTTTTGAAAGAAAGGGAATGTAAGTTATGCAAAAAGAAAACGTGTTAATTATTGAAGATGACCCGGATATCCGGGAAGGTGTAAGGATTCTTCTGGAAAGCGAGAATTATTGTGTGAAAGAGGCCCAAAATGGAAAGGCAGGTCTTGAAATGTTAGATGATGAAACAGGCCTGGTTATTTTGGATGTAATGATGCCTGGAATGTCAGGGCTTCGTACCTGTGAGGAGATCCGTAAAATTTCGAATGTCCCGGTACTTTTTCTTACGGCAAAAGCCCAGGAGTCAGATAAACTAATAGGGCTTATGGCAGGTGGGGATGATTATCTGACAAAGCCGTTTTCCTATGCGGAATTACTGGGGAGAGTGAAAGCGCTTTTGCGCAGATATAATATATACAGGGGCAGGGATGAGGAAAAAGAAGAAAATGATTATCTGGAATTGGGAAGTATACGTATCCACAAAGCTTATAATGAGGTTTTTGTAAATGAAGAAGAAAAGGAAATGTCTAATATTGAATACCATATGCTTCTGCTTTTGATGCAGCATCCAGGCAGGATATTTTCTGCACAGAATCTGTATGAAAGCGTTTGGGATGAGCCGTACTTTTATTCCTGTAACGGCACAGTCATGGTACATGTCCGAAAACTGCGTGTAAAAATAGAGGAAGATCCCAAATATCCGAAGTATATAAAGACAGTATGGGGGAAGGGGTATAAATTTGATGTATGTGGTGAGTAAAAAAGATTCCATTTATTTTCAGCTTTTAAAACTTCTGCTTTGTTCCGCCGTTATGGTAGTATTGCTTTTTGTGGGAATGAATTTCATAAGTAATTATACGATAGATTACTATTATTATAATACGAATTACAGTGAAAAAAAAGATGCGGAATATATAGAAAAGTTACAGAAGTATATTGACAGGAATGCGATCAGCTCCAGGGATACCGCAAATTTAAAAGCATGGGTAAAAAAACAGAACATTCTTACTCTTAAAATTTATAAGGATCATATAAAAGTATTTGACTCAGATTATCCGGATAAAGAAATCTGGGAGGAAAATATTGAAGCAAATGAATATGAGTGGGAAACCTATTATTCCGTAGAGTTTGCAGATGGGATGGCAAGAGTCGGGATCATCGGATGGTATGGGTATAAGTCATACAACTATGCTCTGGTTGCAGAAATAGTCGTTTCTTTTGTATTATTTTTTATATTGGTCCTGCTTGGAATCAGGAGAAAAATGAAATATATCTCAAAATTATGTGACGAGATCGGTATTTTGGAAGGAGGAAACCTGGACTATGCGATCACCATAAAGGGGAATGATGAATTGGCTGCTTTGGCAGAAGGCCTGAACAGTATGCGGCTGTCCTTTCAGGAGATGATTGAACAGGAGGCGGAAATTGTCAGTGAAAACAGTAAGATCATTACCGAGATGTCACATGACCTGCGGACTCCGGTTACATCTATCATGCTTTATACAGAGATATTGAAAAAAGGAAGCTATAAAGATGAAAATAAGCTGCTGGAATATCTTGAAAAGATTGACAGAAAGTCACACCGTATGAAGCAGTTGGCAGACCATTTATTTGAGTATTCCATGGTATCCGGTGGGAAAGAGATTGAGCTGGAACCTGCAGAATCCTGTGAGGTGCGGTTTTATGACCTGCTTTCAGAAACATGCGGTTATCTTATGCAGGAGGGCTTCGACGTAGACTTCCGTGTAGAATGGAAAGACAGGAATATCCGTGTCTATACGGAGTACATTGTGAGGATCATTGACAATATTACATCGAATATTACAAAGTATGCGGATCCCCGGCATAAAGTAGTGATATCGTCCCTGTATACAAGTCATATGGCAGGCTTTGTATTCGAAAATGCGGAGAGGGAGCTGGAGGAAAAACAGGACAGTAATGTTGTAGGGATTCAGAGCATAAAGAATATGATGAGGAAAATGGGTGGAGACTTCCGGGTTGCACAGAAAAATGGAAGGTTTCGGATAGAGATCCTTTTTCCCTGCGTGGAAGGAAATGAATTCAGATTCATTAAGAAACAGTTTAGGATATGGTAAGGTTTTGCAGTTATGATTATCTTATCAAAAGCTTTTGAAACGAAAAATACAGTAGAAAGGAATTGATATAACAATGAAAAGAATGAACAAATTTATCCCATTAATGTTGGGAGCAGCATTATCTTTGTCAATGACAGGTACCGCAATGGCAGGCGCAGCTCAGGTGGAAGTGAAGACGACGGCTGCTGCGCAGAAACAGAATGCAGGTTCCAGCGATCAGGCAGCTGGTAAAAAAGATGTTGCAGGCAAAAAAAATTCCGCAGATGCAAAAGATAAAGCATCTGATAAAAAGGAAATGAAGGAGTTTTTTGGCAAAATTAAAAAAATAAATAAGGACAGCCTGGAACTGGAAATTGAAACTGCTTTAGCAGAAGATACAACGGAAACAAAGGACGAAAAATCAGCTAAAAAAGATGGAAAAGGAAATGCTGAGGAAAAAAAGACGGCACCCGATACGAAAACAGAGGAAAAAGCTCTGGCTGGCTCAGAGATTTTGAAACTGGTTCTGGATGGAAAAACAGCAACTGTCCATCTTGAAAAAGATACCAAAATTTTACGTGAAGCAGTTCAGAATACGGATGTGAAAGATGCCGGATCAAAACCAGCTGCAGATAAGGCTGATAGTAATACTGTTGGTAAAAAATCTTCTGATGCAGATAAGAACAAGAAGGCTGATGACAGTAAGCAGCCGGCAGATAAGAAAAACAAGACAGATGACAACAAGCAGCAGGTAGAGACGATCAAGCTGGAAGAATTAAAGGAAGGCGATATAATCAAGATTACGGTAGAAGACGAAAAGAAAGTGACAGATGTAACGGTACTGGCTAACGTTCAGGTTTTGGAGAAGGCTGACAAAAAAGCTGATGCAGAAAAGAGTGCAGGCCAGAAACAGGAAACTCCTGACAAGAAAACATCTGATGCCGGAAAAAAGACAACTTAAGATTTCCGAAATATTTTCATATCCTCCTTTTTATAGAGAGACGGTATATAAGCGCCGTCTCTTATTTTAGATTCTTTTAGAAACGGTTAAGAAACGGTTAATAAAAGAACAGTATACTAATAAAGGAGAAAATGCGTATGCAGAAGTTACAGTGAATGAGATAGGTAAGGAGGGAAAAGCTTCATTATGGAAAGAAGACCGGAGTTGATTGTAATGCTGACGCATAATGACCGTACTGTGGAAAATGCTCCAGAGATTTTTGAACAGTGTAGGGATTCCAGAGCAAAGTTTTGGGGAATTAAGGAAGAGGGGATACCGTCTGCACAGATGAAGGCATTATGCAGACGCATGAAGGAATGTGGAAAGACTACTGTTTTGGAAGTGGTGGCCTATACAGAGAGGGAATGTCTGTGTGGAGCCAAAATGGCATTTGAATGTGGAGTTGATATCCTCATGGGAACGGTATTTTTTGATTCTGTCAGTGAATTTTGCAGGGGAAACAGAATGAAATACATGCCTTTTGTTGGGAAGATTATGGGACGTCCTTCTATTCTTGATGGAACAGTTGACGGAATGCTCAGGGAAGCGGCCGCCTGTCTCGAAAAAGGTGTAAACGGTATAGATCTTTTAGGTTACCGTTATACAGGAGATGCTTCTGCTTTGATCAGAGACTTTACTGCACGGGCAAATATGCCGGTATGTGTTGCTGGCAGTGTGACCGGTTTTGAGCAGTTGGATGAATTGATCGCAGCTTCTCCGTGGGCCTTTACCATTGGAGGCGCCTTTTTTGAAAATAAATTTGGCAGAGGTTTCTGCGAGCAAATTGACACTGTCTGTGAATATATTGAGACAGCAAATAACAAATGAGAGGGAAAGAAAATGTTCAGAGTATTCTATCCATATGAATATGCAGAAAGTGTGGAAAAACGGGCAGAAGAACATGGTGCAGAAAATAAACAACGGGAAATCATCCTGAAGTTGCTGAAAAAGGGTTACAACGCAGAACAGATCGAGGATCTTTTGGATGTACCAAGTTCCAGAGTGTTTATCGTACAAAAAGAAGCAGAATAAAGCAGGTGTGATGAAACACAAGATATGGTAGATAAAGTCTGATAAATATACCGGATGATGTTAATATGAAACTGGTAAACTTTTATATGCATTCTTAAAGAAGGCGCATATCCACATTTGGTTCCGCTTCATAAGGGCGGAAGTTTCATTTGGGCAGCGCAGGCGGCCATAACTGAATAAGATGCGGCAGGCAGGATATGAAAGGATGAATTTCATACCCTGCCTTTTTTGCGTTACTAGGAGGCGTAAAAAAGGAGCACGGGCAGATGCCGGATCCGGAACGGGGAAACCAGCGGGGCGTGCGGCATCCAGAAACGGGATGAGGTCAATTATTTCCTGATGGAGTATGAAAAGCCGGAAGGCACGCTTTATGATGAGGAATTTGCCGATAGTTTTGCCGTTCTGGAGAGCCAGTACAAAAACGGATGGAAGGAACAGAGGCTTTTTTGCAGGCAGCCTTTTTGTGCAGTGATAACCTGTGCCGGAGAATTTGAAATCCGGAACTTTTTAGTGCGCCCGGCGGGCGCACGTTCTAAAGGGTGAAAGTCCCTAGTGTACGCCCATGAATGGATTACCGGGGACACTGGCACCAATACAGACTTTTGGACGGACAACCTGCTCGATACCATCCTTAGGAGAGACAATCTCAACGCCGTATATAAGAAGGTAAAGGGGAACAGGGTAGAGATACCCAAAGAGGAAAAAGGCAAGGTCAGAAAACCAGGCGTGCCCACTGTGGTGGACAGACTGGTACAGCAGACAATATCGCAGGAACTGACGCCGATTTTCGAAGAACAGTTTTCAGACAACAGTTTTGGTTTCGGACCGGGAAGAAGTACGCATGACGCCATTAGAAGGTGCAGGCAGAACGCTGATGAAGGTTATGCTTACGTGGTCAGTATGGATTTACAAGTGAAGTGCTATAATAAAGTTGTAACAGGAGTGGCCGATAAGATATACTACTTATATAAAGGAGCGATCTATTATGCCACATATGTATGAACCAGAATTCAAAAAGAAAATTGTCCGTCTTCA
>Ga0129309_1001358_pt1 | contig 12521 bp, 24 predicted proteins | sample L1105metagenome_FD_94439 | JGI IMG/M metagenome (GOLD analysis project Ga0129309, IMG submission 94439) | Ring-tailed lemur group fecal microbial communities from Wisconsin, USA - L1105 metagenome | ecosystem: Host-associated > Mammals > Digestive system > Large intestine > Fecal | place: USA...
AGGCTTTTTCTGCTCCTTTCTTACAACTGCTTTTCAATTCACCACAAATGAGCCGCAGTCATATGTATTCGGGTGGAGAAACCACCCTTTACATATTAACTCTTGTGTCTGAATACTCCCGCTTTCTCCTTGCAGTTCATCGTCCCGGCTCAATCTCATATAAAGCGCCGTGTTGTAAATCGTAGTATTGTAAGGTTGTTTCACCGTAAAAATCCTCCTTCTAAAGAAACAACCCACGCTTACAATACTTTTGCTCTATGGCAATTATATCATAAGCGTGGGCGTGTTATCAATGATGGGCTATCAGGTTGAAGCGGCTTTTTCTGCGGTATGCCGCACCACATCTACAATCAGATCACCGAGGGGCTTCCCGCCTGCGGCGAAGTGTTCGGAGATTTTTATACGGTTGTTCCCACATACAAAATACTGCGTGCCGTTCTCTGCTTGTATGACCTGCCCTGTCCGGGGTGTAAAAATATCGCTTTCGCTTTTTGCCATCCAGTGTCCTCCATATTCAGTTTTCAAGGTACAATGCCGCACAGGAGCGGCGAAAATTTCTGCTTATATCTATCACCTTTCCTTTACCGTGTGCCGCTGCTGCCGTTTCAGTTCCGCCAGTATATCCGGCGGGATACGGTCAACCAGCCGCTGTAAATTGTCCAGTTCGCTTTTCAGCTTTGCCCGTTCCATCGTATCTTTCATCTTGCCTTTTTCACTGGCTTTTGCCCTTGCTTCCAGCTTTTCATTTTCCGCTAACAGGTCATTGATTGTGACCTTGTATTTTTTCAACTGCCCGGAGAAATTCCCCATCTGTGGGAACCACTTTTTCAGCATGGAGAGGGCTTCCTCTTTTTTCTTTCCGGCATTCAGCGGGTTAATGCCGTCCAGCGTGGCTTCAATGGCTCTTGCCTGTTTGGATAGATTGACCGCCTGCTTGAACAGACGGGTGGGGATATGCTTCCTGCCTGTCTTGCTGGCACTTTCCCCACGCTCCAAGTCAGGATATTTCTCCACCATATAGGCGTGAAAATCGTCCTGCCATTTTGTGAGGTTGGCTCTGTTCCCTATAATCTCCTTTGCACACAGGCGGTTGTCCTCTGTCAGCGGGACAAAGACCAAATGCAGGTGGGGTGTTTTCTCGTCCATGTGTACCACTGCCGACACGATATTTTCTTTCCCTACCCGCCCGATTAAGAAATCAGCCGCCCTCTGGAAAAACGCCTGTATCTCCTTTGGGGATTTCCCCTTGAAAAACTCCGGGCTGGCGGTAATCAGCGTATCGACAAACCGTGTGCTGTCCTTGCGGGTCCGGCACCCCGCCTGTTCAATCCGGCTCTGAATGAAGTGGTAGTAGCGTCCCTCCGGCTTGACGATATGGAAGTTGTATTTGCTCCGGCTGGTGTCAATGTCGGGGTTGCTGGCGTATTGCTCTTTCTGCCGTTCGTGATGGGCTTCCAGCGGTCTTGCCGGGTTGCCCTTGTGCTTCTCAAACCGCAAAATTGCGTGTTGTGCCATTCTGCTCCTTTCCCCATCCCTTTCCTATCCGGGGTTTTCCACAGGGAAAATCTCACAGGAATTAGCTCGGATAGGATTGGAATGGATAGAATATAAATCAATCTTTTTATCTTTGTATTTCTATATACCGTCCGGTTTCCGTACTCCAAGAGGGTTGATTTTCGTACTTGTCAAGTGCGGTTTTCAGTCCTCCGGCGTACCAGAACGGGATTTCTTGAAGTCGGTGTTTGGAACCGCTTCAAAGGATTTTGGGTAGATGCGGTTGGGTTTTCCACAGCCCTGCTTCTGGATCTCCACCAATCCGGCATATTGCAGTTCTCGCAGGGTGTTCACCGCCTTTTGCCGCCCACAGTGGAGCAGGGCGACTACCTCGCAGATTGGATAGTACAGGTAAATGCGCCCGTACTCGTCCGCCCAGCCGTTCTTACGGGACAACTCCGTCCGGCGTAGGATAAAGGCGTACAGAACCTTTGCCTCGTTGGACAGGGGCTTGAATGTGGGGGTTTCAAAGAGAAAATTCGGGAGCCGGGTGAAGCTGAACGCCTTTTCTGGCTGATGGATATAGATGGTATTTGTCATAGTGCGTTTTGTGGACGGTTAGAAGCCCGTTTTCCGGGGTGGGCGATACTTTATACCACCCGCCCCGGTTTGGGGCTCGCAAAACCTGATAAATCAAGGCTTTTTTCGCTCCTAACTGTCCACAGCAGACCTCCTTTTCCGTTCACTTTCTGTTTTCTGCCGCCTGTGAACTCTGGCGGCACAGCCGGGGCAGTATTTTGCCCGGTTGGATTTGGGGACGAACACGCCGCCGCAGACCGCACAGCGTTTCAAGTCCTTATCCCGGAAAATCTCCGCTTCCAGCGTTCCGTCCAGCGGCAAAACCGCCCAGCGGAACCACTTACAGCAGACCGAGAAAGAAACCGTCTGCGGGCAGGTGCAGGTGTCCCCATCGTCAAGGGCAATGCAGTTGCCGTCCTCACAGCAACAGCACTCCCGGCGTATCAGGCTGGCCGCCTGTTTCCTCTGCGCCGGTGTCATGCGGTAAAGGGAACCGTCCGGCCTGCGTTCCAGCGGCGGCAAGTCTTTATAGGGGTTATCTCTCATGCGTTCCCTCCATTTTGCTTTCCGTTGCCGTTCTCCCCGAAAAGGTTTCCTGCCCCATTCCTGCGGCGTATTCCGGCGTTGGCACGCTCCCCGCAACTTCGGGACATTTTGTCCCGAAGTCCGGCTCCTTGCGGTGCTTCCCCAGCCGGGGTATCCCTTTTCGGACGGTCATTCTGTTTCCAAGGTGCTGTCCATCGATGAACTACCCTAAGTCTACACGAAAAAAATGCAATCCCCGGAATTTTGCGAGAATTGCATTTTGATGAAGTTTACACTTTGGAAATTGCATTTTTTGCAATCATTCTGTATAATGGAAGTGTGTGGAGGAGGTGCGTATCTATGGCTTTACCCGGAACACCCGGACAGCGGATTTCCGATTTATGCAACGGGAACCATATCACACAAAAGGAACTTGCAGAGAAGATAGGCGTTTCCGCTTCCCAGTTGAGCCGCATTGTCAGCGGCGAGACGAGAACGGTCAGCAGTGATATTCTCATAGGAGTGGCAAAGGAATTTAAGGTATCGACAGACTATATACTGGGCTTGTCCACCGTGAGCGTCCGTAAAAGTTACGATATTTCTGAATTAGGTTTGTCAGAGGGAGCCGTGAGGGGGCTTGTGACGGGTGCTGTTGATGTGCAAATACTCAATCGCTTACTGGAACACAGGAATTTTCCCAAGCTGATAGATTTGATACGGATTTATTTTCAGGACACGGCGGCAAAGGGGATAATGGCACGTAACCAGCTTATCGAGATGGCAACGGCTTCCCTGTCCGACTTGATGAAAGAACACCCGGAACACCGGGCGGAAGCAAAGCAGGATTTACAATTTTTGAACGCCCAGAAGATGGGGGAACATGAAGCAGAGATTGAGAAAATCAAAAATGTGTTCCTTGCTATCCTGCGGGATATTAAGAAAGACATTGATAACGGAGAACAGCCGGGGGAAGCTGTGACCGCCGCTATGTTCCAAGCCATGCGGGACGCACTGTCGGAGCAGAAGCAAAACCCGCTTTCCATTGACGATGTAACAGCAATGATAACCGGACAGATCGGACAGCTTGCGCCGATGGACGAAGAAACTGCCGACCTGTTCCAGCAGCTGGCGAAGAAAATGATGACGCAAATGTTAAAAGATAGTGATGAGAAAAAAGGAGATTGATTTTATGAAAAAGATACTTTCATGCTTTTTAGTATGTGCTTTTTTATGTACGGGTTTATATGGGTGTGGTAGTAAAAAAACAGAGCTGATTGAAGAAGCCAAAGACCTAACACTTTCTCAAGAAATTTCGATAACCCCCGAACAAAATGATTATGGAATACCCGCATATAATTTTTTAAAACATATTCAATCAAACTATCCGGGGCGCGTTGCTGGCACTGAAAAAGAAACGGAAATGGCTGTATTTATTTTGTCCGTCCTCTTAAATGGTGGATATGCGGAAAGCGACATAGCTATAGAGTCTTTTGAAATAGATGATTCCACGCCTATGATGGATGAAGCCATACAAAATGTATTCGATGGAGGTGAAAAAAGTAATTCAAGTCAAAATATTTTGATAACCAAAAAAGGAGAAAGCGAAAAAACGATTATTGTTGGCGCACATTATGATAGTGCTGGAACACATGGTGTAGATGACAATGGCTCCGGCGTATCTGTTGCTTTGGAAAATGCCCTGCGAATGGTCAACACTCCAACATACTATACTATTCAATATGTATTTTTCGGTTCAGAAGAACTGGGAATGTATGGCTCAAGGGCATACGTTGAATCACTTTCCGAAAAGGAAAGAGAAAATATATATAGAAACTTATTAAATCATTATCCACTTTTAAGTGCCGCTAAATGCTGTTATATCAATGGTTTTGAGAACAGATAGAGGCAGTTAAAAGTGGGTGAATGTAGGTAACTCGTATATTATCTCTGCATTATTCATATACCTACATTCCTATATCATCAAGTAATCCGAAAAGTATAGGAATATGAGTATAGGAATTTGGGACAACCGACTATAAGTCACCCTGTTCCAAAGGAGAGGAAAAGGAGGAGGCTGTTGATGGCAGTCTCCTCCTTCGTGTGTTTTATGCGCTTTTCTTCAGCTCCTTCTCGACGAAGATCCATCCTTTTCTGACGAGGACGGGATCAATGCCATCGTGTTATGCATATTTAGCTACGAGATCAGAAACGCGCATATCTTTGTACCGATCTATAATCGCTTTTCCAAGATGGTCATAGCGACTTAGGTAGCAAAGAATGGCTGCGTTTCCATACTGATGGTTGCCGTTCGAGTCCGGCCAACCCAGTGTACGAATGGCATTTACAAGCGTCAAATCCACCTACAACACCTCCTCTCCTTTGGAATGGGATGACCGACCGGCTTTCACCTCCAAGTGCCTCCAGGTTGTTTTCTCCTGGCCAGCAATATACTCCGGTTCCCGGCCAAAGTCAATCCGACACGCAAGGTGGCGTTGTTAGATTTTATGAGGGTCACGCATCTGTGGCACCCTCTATTTTATTTTCTCGATCTCCTCCCGGAGCCATTCAAACTCACGCTTTGTATAGACCTTTTCGGTGATGTCCGAGATCTTATGCCCCACCATGTACTTGATGGCATATTCGTCAACGCCATATCGTTTTGCGGAAGTGACGAAGTGAGTACGGCCATCGTGCGGACGGTGCTCAGGGTTTAACTTCAGTTCGTCACGGATACGCTCAAATGCCTTTTGATACCGGGCGTAGGTCAGTTTGATATTTTTCTTCTGTCTGCTGTTCGGGTCGATCCAGTTGAGCAGATACGGACTTCCTGCGGCCTCAGCCTCCTGATACTTCTTAAGGATGATCGGCTGGATTTTGGAATGGATCGGGACGATGCGGTTCTCTCCAGCTTCCGTTTTCATACCGCCTTTGAATGTCCAGTTTTCGAGATCAACATCTTTCAGCTCCAGCAAACCAAGCTCCTGGGGACGCCAGCCGGAATAGCATTGGATCAGGAGAATGTCAACGCCCTGTTTCTGTCCCAGGCTCGACCAGAGCAATTCCATCTCCTGGTCGGTAAAGGCGATATGGCTTTTCTTGACCGACTGGCACTCTTTTACTGTTTCCTCTGTAAGATTAAAGGTTCGGGAGTAATTGCGGTCTACCAGCTCATACTCCAAGGCGTAATCCAGCATGAGGTTGAACAGGGACTTGATCTTGTTTTTCATGGTGGCGTTGGGGCGCTGCTCCTTGCCTCGGACGACTGCCACCCCCTCCTCCATACAGCCTTTCACATGACGGGCACGGATGTCCATGACCCGCATCTTATAGACCCCCGAACAATAGGCCCAGGCCGAAGTGACAGCTTTGGTGTTCTTTACCGTCTTCTCATACTCCGGCAGCCACTTGTTGTAAAGCTCCAGCATGGTGATGGATGGCTCCAGGTCATAGGGGTTCCTGTTATACTCCACCAAAGCTGCGTATGCCTCGTTGTATGTGGCAAAGTAGGATTCCGGTTTCAGCGGCTTACAGATAGGCCGCCCTTCCGGTGTTTTTCCGACCGTTGTCATAGCTCGGAACGGCTTTCTTAAATTACGATTTTTGATCTCGCTGATCTGCCCAAAACCGTTAGGCAAACGCCTTCGCTTGGCAGATTGGCGAGGTCTTTTTTGCTTTTCTGGGGATTTCAGCGGATAGCCGCAATGAGGACAGGTGTTCGCCTTGTCGCTCACCGGCAGTTCGCATTCTGGGCATGGGTTGAGCATCATCGCCACCGCCTTTCTTTGAGCGCCTTGATTGGGCGGCTCTCGACTTCATCCAACTTTAGCAAGAGTTTGGTGGCAATCAAAACGACTCCAGCAAGTTTCAGCGCACCAAACGCCTGCTGATTTTTGTTGTGCTCTTTTACCCCGCCCTCTTCGGTGTAGACCTTATGCAATAAGATTTTGGGGTTAATATGCTTTTGTTTCTTCATAGCGGCTCCTTTCGCTGAAATAACACCGGCCTTTATGGAACACTATTTTTGAAAGGGGAAATCATCATGAACAAAGATAAGCTAAAAGAGGTTTGTTTGGCCCGCAGGAATGAAATCCTCGGTATTGCCTGTTTTATGGCTGGCGCGGCGGTCACTCATGCGATTTGTGGGAAAAAGCATAAAGGCGCATATATCGTGACCGATTTGTCAGTCGGCGATTTAGGCAAGCTGGGGGAATTACTTATTCAACGCGGACACAACGCGAGCGATCAAGTTGTTCAATGGTCGATTACAATGGCAAAAAAGTAATCTTTGAAGAGGAGTCCTGACAGGGGCTCTTCTTTTTGCCCCTTGCACCGTCCGCTATAATCATATATGATAGTATAGGAAATGTCAAGTCGTTCCTACACATATTTTTTTGATTTAGATTCGAGGCATCTATGATGATTACGAGCGGTCAATCAACCTGCCCCAAGTGCGGAGGGCCGGTCAAGTATTATGACACCGTTCAACGGATGGTACGGACGAAAGGGCGGCAGACACAGCGCATTCCCATGCGCCGGTTTCGCTGCACAAAATGCGGTGCCCTTCATCGGGAGCTGACTGAAATGATATTTCCCTATAAACAGTATGAGGCTGAGGTGATCCTGGGCGTGTTGGAGGGGCTGATTACATACGAAACCCTCGGCTTTGAGGATTACCCATGCGAGATGACCATGCTCCGGTGGATTTCGCAGAAAGCACAGCTCCTATTATGGAGAAATCCATAAGTGAAAGGAGTTTTGTAATCATGAAACTGATACCCGTGGAGCAGATACCCAAGGTGACCGGCTATCACAAGTTGCAGGACTTAATCGAGGAATTTGTAAATAGTGATGCTAAAATCGTGAAAGTAGATTTTACCGAAGATGACTACAAATCCCCGACAGTTTGCAGGTCTTGTCTGGCGGCTGCTGTTAAGAGGTCAAAGCGTCCCGTTAAGGTATGGCGTCGTGGAAACGAGATCTTCCTGAGCAAAGGGATTTGACGAAGGGAGCCGTTCTTACACGGCTCTTTTCTTTTTACCATTGGGACTGATATTTCTAACTTAGGTAAGCGTTCTCTATTCTAAGTTAGAAAACGCTGCGCAGATTTTGCAAATCCCCTTATGGAAAGGAGAGGAAATCCGCTTAGGAAGAAATCCTGAATGGAACTGGTACAGGTAAAGTCTGGCTGAAATGCCGCGTGGCCATTCAGATGGGGTTCGAGTCCCCACGGCTCGCCCTTTCTCTTTCTTTTCGCAGTTCCAGCAGTGTCCTTTATGAAGGTGATATTTGTGAAGACCAAAGAAATTTTAACCACCATCGGAACGCTCGTAGTCGTAGGGGCAGCCTCAACAGCAGGCGCAGCCCTTTGGACGAATGTTCTGGATGGAAAGTTTCGGTTGGCCAGAGCAAAGCTGACACAACCAAAATCAGACAAAATCATTGTTGTCGATTTCAAGAAAGCGAAGAGGAACCTGGGCCGCTGATACAGCGGCTCTTCCTCTTTCCACCGAGGTTGTTTTTACTTTAATGCGGTTGCTAACTTAGAATAGCCGTTGAAAGGAGGTAAACGCCGATGAATGAACAAGAGTTTCATCCCGGTTCTGTTCCCGTCGCGGTCGTCGCCCGTATCTACGGCAAAGACGCATCCTGGGTTCGGGCCGGCATCATCTCCGGCTGGTTACCCATTGGCAAGGCGACCCGCAACGGCAATCTGGTGACCAACATTGAGGAGATGGACTCACGATACGGCCGTATCAACTTCTACATCTCTCCCAAGCTGCTCTACGAGGAGACCGGATATTTATGGAAAGGAGAGCGACGATGATGGGAAACGAAATGCGTCCGGAGCTTTCGGAGAAGAACCCTTATTGGATCGGAAAGCACCGCTACTATGAGCTGAAGCATTTCTGCCTTCAGTACCCCACCTGGAAAAAGGCCAAGAATGCTCTGGACGGCCTGAGTAAGCGCCCGGCGGATCTGGAAGTCTTCGTGCAGAGCGGCCAGCTCTCCAGTGACCCAACGGCACGATGCGCCGAGTCCAGGATATTTTTCGCAGACCGCATGGAGATGGTGGAGCAGTCCGCAATCGGTGCTGATCCAGATCTTTACCCTTATATTTTGCGGGGTGTGACCGAGGGCCTGTCCTACAATGCGCTGAAGATGAAACACAACATCCCGTGTTGCCGGGAGGTCTACTATGTTGCGTACAGACGGTTCTTCTGGCTGCTGAGCAAGAGGAGGGATTGACATGAGGATCGTAGATGTGGCAGTCAAGCAATGCTACCGCTTTAACTGCCCCAACTGCGGGAGCAAGCTGGAGGCCGAGTGCGACGAGCTGGTGGACATCGGCGGAAAGACCAGCCGATTCTGGTGCCCAGTCTGCCGCACGGAGCGTTATATTCCATGGAGTTCTCTGAGGAAACGGACAGTGTATGAGGATCGCTCCGCAGAATAGGCAGTTTCCTTTATGGAAAGGAGGTCGAACAGAATATGTTGGATAAAGAAAGCACGATAGGTCTTGGCCAGTTCAAAATTGGAAAGAGCGATGACCGGGAGAACCCTCGCCCCTTTATGATGGCTTGCCGGGATTATGAATCTGAGCAGAAGTCGGGATATGAGGAGGCGTGGACTTTGGCATGGCTTTCAGAGGAAGAAGCCAGACAGGTTTACGAAATTTTGAAAGCATACTTTGGTTGACCACAAAAGGATTGGGCCGTATAATAGCGGCTCTTTCCTTTTATATTTTACGCAGAAACAGCAGCGGCTATTATGGAGGTGATCTATTATGATCGAATTGGTTAAATTCCTTAACAAAGTATTTGGCATTATGCTGGCGATAGCTACGGCATTTGCAGCTGGATGGATTGGCTGTAGCTGTTGGTTGTGGACAGCATTTCGCAAAGACGATTGCAAGAGAAGAAAGCCAAATTCTGTATCATATTATCGTTACAGAAACAGGGATTGAGCCCATAAACGGGCTCTTTCTCTTTCATTTTCCGCACGCAGACGACCGAAAACCGTGTTACATTAGTATCCTGAAAAATTCCCGGGTGGGAAATTCCGAAAAACAGTTCAAGGAGGTGCTCTCTTGGAGCTTATTATTGTTGGGCTTATTGCTCTTGCGATAGGTATCTTGATTGGTCTGGCGCTGCGACGCCAGCGGCCTATTGGCGATTTGAGGGTTGACCATTCCGATCCGGATGACGGCCCTTATTTGTTTCTGGAGCTGGATACGGATGTATCCGCGATTATGCGTAAAAAGCATGTCGTGCTCCGTGTCAAGGTCGCCGACTTCATCCCGCACGAATAACATCGGCTATTATGGAGTCAACTCTAAATTTTTGAAAGGAGATAACGCAAATGGCAGAGATCAAAACTTTGTTAGACGATGTGATCGAAACGGAGATTGCGAACCTGAGAACTCTCCCATCTGGGGACGAGAAGAGGGCCGTAGCAATCCGGGATCTTGTGGCGCTGCACAAGCTCCGTATCGAGGAGATCAAGGCCCAGGCCGATGTGGACGAAAAGTGCGAACGGCGGGAAATGGACAGTGAACAACGCAAGGCCGAACTGGCCGGCAAGGATACTGACCGGAACCGTGAGGAGGCGTTTCAGAAGCAGCAGCTTCGGGAGCAGAAGATCGACCGGTATGTGAGGACTGGTGTGGCGGCCGCGGAACTGGTATTGCCGCTGGTGTTCTACGGCATCTGGATGGGACGGGGGTTCAAGTTCGAGGAATCCGGCGTTTACGCGTCGACGACGTTCAAGAACCTGTTCAACCGCTTTAAGCCGACAAAGTAACGAAAAGACTCTAAAAAGCGAAAAGGCCGTGCAGGCAGCACAGTCTTTTCGTTTTCTTCGCATATTTTCCAGTGTCCTTACTATCCGAAAAAAGTATTTGCAGTTTTATAAGCAGGAGAAGGAGTTCTAACCGGGCCCCTTCTCTTCTTTTTAATCATCCCAACTGGAGCCCATATCTTCCATATTATCCTCTCCAGTCCCATAATCTGGACTCATTTCTACAATAGCGCAGGTGTCACATACATCTCCGCCCGGAAAATAATCATTATACTGCCCAGCCCCATATAAATGTCCGATTCTACGCTTTACCCGCGTTAAATCAAATTCGGCTCCGCATCTTGAGCAAGTTTCCATCGCCGTTACCCTCCTTATATTTTACCAAATCATAGCACGCCCTCGCCGTTTTTACAAGGCGTTTTATGAGGAAGAGAGCGCTCTTTACCTCAATACTTAGCCGAGAGCTGAAAGGCCCTTCGGACTATTTCAGGAGGTAATGTAAATGCGTAAAAAGGATAAAAAGGTTATTTTCCCGGAGGGAGCCGAATTGATGGACTACCTGAACCGGGGGTACGCGATCTGCAACAAGTGCGGAGCGGTCATGGACCGCAGAGAAGATCCGAGAGGCGGATGTGATATTTACGCCTGCCCATCATGCGGATGGGAGATCGACGAAATGGAATATGAGTACGAGAGTGGAGACCCGATGGAACTCGTACTGGACGAAAGAGGCGAAGACTGCCTGATCTTCAGAAACGATATGCCGCCCACAGGTTGCAGAGCGTGCGGAGGCCCGTATCCTTATTGCAAGGCGTCGTGCAAAATGTTCGACGACTAAGCATGAACCTACGCGGAGGGAGAGCCCTGTAACAGGGGCTTTTCCTCTTTGCCCTGTCCGCAAAAATAGCAGTGGCTATTATGGAGGTGATTTGATATGAAAAATCATGTGCGAATTATCACAAGGAAAGAACTATCAGAGGTATGGCCTGATATTTGGGAAGAACTTAATTGGTGGGACCGACTGTTTATACATGTTCAGTCTGACCAACATGGTTTCTATTGCCCATTCACGCCATGGCGATTGATAGCCACGCTATTTGTGCCGTGGAGCACATGGTATAAGAGAAGAATTGCGCCACAAAAAGAGCCCTGACAAGGGCTCTTTCTTTTATTTTGGAGATTACGATGCGCTACCACTACGAAAAACCGGCAATATACCTGTCCATGTATGGGAAACGCCATGTGTGCAACCATCCTGTTTATAATGCCTGTACCTTGTTTGAAATAGACAGTCGAGGTTTGGCAGTGATCCAGCAGCGGTTTGACCCGGAGGCCAAGGCCACCTTTTGGACGGAAGTGGATGCCTGGCTGACAGACGCTTTATATTTGCATCCGAAGTTCCGGGAGTTCTTTGACAGCAGGGCTGCGGAGGGTACGGACGGCCTCTACCCCACCGTGACCATCCGGCAGATCATGTGGGCGCTCAAGATGAAGCCGTTGCCTAAACAGCCATGGGAAACCGTCTTTGACCATTCGCCAATTTAACAGATTGTTTTATGGAGGTGAATTATGTGAGAAAGAAAATTATTGAGATTGCGAACAAGCATGGCTATACGGGATGGACGCGAGTAAAATTCTTTGTTATCGCTCCGTTTTATCTCACGAAAGGCATCTTGGGAGGGCTTAAAGAAGAACTTACTAATTTATACTAAGAAGATCGAGCCGTGTAATAGCGGCTCTTTCTTTTGCATTTGCGCTTATTTCACAGCTCCTATTGTGGAGAACAATGCTCATGAAAGGAGTTAAAGGAGCATGGACGAAATGAGACTTGAATCGAAATTTACGACTGGACTTGTATCCAAAATTGCAAAGAAAGCTGTTCGCACCAAGTTGGGTTACGATGTTGACATCCAACTCAACAACCTGCGGACAACAGTCATTGACGATAAGACACATGTGCATCTGGATGTCGATCTGGAGCTTACGAAGGAAGAGCTTGACAAATTATTGAAGAGCATTGGACTCTGAGGCTGATGCCCCGTAACAGGGGCTTTTGCCTTTCTTCCGCAAATTCTGCAAATCCTATTATGGAGAGGATAGTTAGCTCAGTTGGTAGAGCGCCAGAC
>Ga0129309_1001359_pt1 | contig 12517 bp, 11 predicted proteins | sample L1105metagenome_FD_94439 | JGI IMG/M metagenome (GOLD analysis project Ga0129309, IMG submission 94439) | Ring-tailed lemur group fecal microbial communities from Wisconsin, USA - L1105 metagenome | ecosystem: Host-associated > Mammals > Digestive system > Large intestine > Fecal | place: USA...
ACTTCTTCTTGCCATTCCGCCGATGACCCCGGCAAGGAAAAGCATCAGACAGCCTATGATATGTCCGATAATAATGGTGGCTAAACCTTTGCCAAATCCTAACGGTGCCAGATATGTACCGGTCAGAATCTCAGCAATAGAGACTCCTGCACCGAACCATATCATTCCATTTTCAAATATCGAGGTACGTTTCTCTTCCATAATTACTGTACCTCCCCAGCCGTTTTCACATATTCACCAGCCATCTTCACATATTCGCCAGTCATGTCGAATCCATGATTCATCGGACCGCTGCCGTGTCCCAGATCCAGCATTGCTCCAAGCGCTCCTGAGATGTACGCTTTCGCACGCTCCACAGAAGTATCCAGGTCGAAGCCCTTTGCCAGATTGGATGCAATTGCACTGGACAGGGTACATCCAGTTCCGTGTGTATTCGGATTATCAATACGTTTGCCATAGAACCATTTGTAACCTCCATCACGGTACAACAGGTCATTAGCGTCATTCAACTGATGTCCGCCTTTTAGGAGAACCGCACAGTGGTAAGTCTCGCTGATGACTTTTGCCGCTGCAATCATATCCTCCTCTGACTTAATCAGCATATCGGAAAGCACTTCTGCTTCTGGGATATTCGGAGTCAGTACACATGCCATTGGAAGAAGATATTCCTTTAATGTCTCAATTGCATCATCACTGATTAATTTTGAACCGCTGGTTGCCACCATAACCGGGTCGACCACAATATTTTTTGCATCGTATTCTTTTAATTTCTCAGCAATCGTCGTAATCAGTGGACTTACTGATACCATGCCGATCTTGACTGCATCCGGATAGATATCTGTAAATATATTGTCAATCTGGTCTTCTAAAAATTCCGGAGTTACCTCCATAATCCCTGTTACACCGGTAGTATTCTGTGCGGTTAAGGCCGTGATCGCACTCATGGCATATACGCCATTGCTGATCATTGTCTTAATATCTGCCTGGATACCGGCGCCTCCGCTGGAATCACTGCCAGCGATTGTTAATGCTGTTCTCATATTCATTCTCCTTTTCTTATGCATTAATTTTCTATAGCGACAAAAGGTGGTGCCCCCAATCTGCCGCTGGATAAAGCATCTGGTACACAGTATTATTTTATTCGGTATCATCTTTATTTAAAATAACAGTACACTGAACCTATAGGTCCAGATGCGTATTCCCGATTTGTTTCCAGAAATCCTGTAACTTCGTCATATTCAATAGATAGACATCTGCCAGGCCTCTGATTGCATCCTGATCCGCCTCACTGAAACGATCATAGACTCCAACTGTCCGAAACCCTGCATCTGCTGCTGTACGGATTGCATGCAAAGCGTCCTCGAATACATAGGTCTCTTCCGGGATTGTTCCTAATTCTTCTGCTGCCCTATGATAGATAATGGGTTTACTCTTTCCCGCTCCAACCTCTGAACAAGTATAAATCTTTCGGAAATATTTTAAAATGTTATGCCTTTCAAAAGCCGCCCTGATATACATTTTCTCACTGGATGTCGCTACCACCATTGGAATTCCCTTATCCGCCAACTGACCCAGGAATTCTGCCGCACCATTCTTCAGCGGCGCTTCATTTACATAGAAGTCTTTAACTACCCTAAGCACATCCTCTGCAATCCGCTCACAGTCCTGGTGCAGAAAATACCGTTTCTTCAGATATTCTGCCCCTTCTTTCACGCTCATTGGAAATAGGATTTTCCCAAGTTCCGGCTCCGGCGTGATTCCCATCTGTATCAGATATCGCGATGCCGCGTCATCCCATATCTGCGTAGAATCCAGAAGTGTTCCATCCACATCAAAGATTGCCCCTTTTATCATGCCTTCACCATCTTTGCGGTTAGTTCTTTCAATTCCGAAGCCGCCGCTTCAATATCCGGCTGTGCAAAGATCGCACTGATTACCGCAATTCCACTCATGCCATTTCCAGCAAGCTGCGATACATTCTCCTTACTGATTCCGCCTATGGCAACCACCGGAATGCTGACGGCCTCACAGATCTCTTTTAATGTCTCATGGCTGATTCCTTTCGCATCTGCTTTGGAACTCGTATGGAACACGGCTCCCACACCAAGGTAATCTGCCCCTCTTTGTTCCGCAAGCAATGCCTGTTCTACCGTCTTGGCAGTAACTCCGATAATCTTATCCGGTCCGAGTCGTTTACGCACATCCCCGGCTTCCATATCACTTTGACCCACATGCACGCCATCCGCATCTGCTGCAATCGCAATATCAACATTATCATTGATTACGAATGGGACTCCATATTCTCTACATAACGCCTTAATCTCCTTCGCTTCTTCCAGGAAGTGTTCCTCATCCAATTCCTTCTCTCTTAACTGGATAAAGGTTACACCGCCGTCCAAAGCCTTCTTAACCTGGCTGTACAGCGTCTCGCCATTCAACCAGGATCTGTCTGTGACTGCATAGAGCAGCATATCTTCCTTCTTACATCTCATAGTAAACTCCTAACTTTTCACCCCGTCACTCAATTAGGGACAGGGCAAATTCAATTGGGGACACCCTTATTTTAATTGGGGACGGGGGAAATCTAAAAAACCCCCGTCCCCAAAAACGGATATGCCATGTACAGCATATCCGTTATCTTACACACGTTATATCCCTACGTTGGCATTATCCAAATCAGGTTCATGGGTAAGGGCGGTATCAGCCCACTCTCAGCCTAATCCTTACAGGCTCCCCTTTTGTTGTCATATTTATTATACTACGAAAACATGATTTTGCAATCTTCTTTTCATCTCTTCGGCAACCCTCGCCCGTAACCGACAGAAATATCCAGGATCTGTCGGATAACTTTCGAATGTAAACTCACATCTCTCTCCTTCCATCACCAACGCTACTGTCCTCTCTCTTCCAATCATCTCCTCCAGTCTCATCAGCGCAAGATAATCATAGATTCCTTCCCTCTGCACTTCCGCCCGAATTGATGACCACGGCTTTCCATCCATTCCCGGATAGACGAGAAATGTATCGCCCGACGGGAATGCATACCCCGCATGTGTATTCAAAAAAGGATCTATATGTTCCACGGAATACTGCGAATTATAAAAATTATACCCCCAGTGCAAGAATCCCTTAATACGATAGAGATACATCAGCACTCCCATAATCCGGTTTCTGGCACTTGGCATGGCAAAGAACCGATTTGGCACTTCTTTGTACTGCGCGCAGCAATAATATACCCAGAGATCAGGAACCCCATGCTCCACAAATGGCTGTATCCGATTATTGGCTGGAATCGGATGCTTGATCAATCCCTGTTCATAAAAGGAATAATCACTAAGCGCATCCACAATCTGCCATCCGTCCAACAGATCCGCCACTCTCTCTGTCGCCTTTCGATAACTTTCAAGATGCTCTTGCTCCGGTTCATCTGATATATGGAAATACACATGCTCTCTGTCATACCCCAAGCCTGCCAGTTCCCTCTGCAAAGCCGGAAGGAAATCCTCCAGGAATCTACGGTACTCTTCACTGTCCGCTGCCACATGCCATCCAAAGAACTGCTTTTCTTCCCCCGCTTCCTTTCCATAGATATTCGGTGTTGCCTTTGCTCCCCACTGCGTAAAAAGATGCGGAATTTCTATGTGGCCGATTCCTGCCCTCCTACAGATAGCACACCATCGCGTAAGCCTTTCGAATCCGAAGAAATATCTTCCGTCCTGCCTCGTGATATCTACCAACTGCACGGTCGTACGTTTTCCTCCTACGTCTGTATCCAGCGGCGGCGTAAATACGGGCGTTAACAGCATGTTAATCCCCAGTTCTTTTCCTGCAAGCATAATCTGATGCTCCAGGATCTCCCAATGCTTTTCACTGAACACTTCTACATGATAGTAGTCAGCCAGGCAATCAGCATGAAACCATTCCGTATGTATCAATGTCTGCACCGGAAGCCTCTCACCTGTTACCTCTATCCTGAAAAATAATGTTTCCACTATTTTTTCCTTTTCTTCCAAGTCTTCTATCAGAATCTCAATCAGATATTCCCCTGCCGGGATCTGTCCCGTATCCGGGAAGTCAATCCATAGTGAACGATACTGCCCTCCAATAGGCGTGATTACATTGTTCCTGCGCGGCTTTAACAAGTCTGGGAACAGTCCTGGCTCTGACGTAAGATAATTGTCATCCGTAACCTCATAACATGGAAATGTTGATGGCACCAACTCCACATCCCTGACCCGCGCACAGAATACACCACCTTCTATTCGATAAGCAAAATGCTTTTGCAAGGACATGCCCTGATGCCCATGCTCTTTCTTATATACAAGTTGCACTGCCGGCACCTCACCCTGAAAAATATTGATCTTAAACATTTCCCCCGCTGCTGCGGGTCTCCAGGTAGCGAATACCTTCGCCAGACTATCCGTTAGATAGAATTCAAATCCCTCCATGATTCCTCACCCCACATATTTTCCTATTCATTGAATTGCAGAATACCTCCCGTATCATAGATCGCACCTCCACGCAGCAGGTATGATTTGAGCGCTGACTGAAGTTTTGTCTTCTCAGGAAGATCTCTAACCTTAAGTTTGCTGCCATTAGCCCCGAAGATTCTATCCATTCCGGACGGCATCTCAGACAAAACCGGGAACTTTTCAAAACGCCTCATAAACTGGCAGATATTACCTGATTCCGGCGCAAATTCACTTAAGTTTACATCCATCAGCCAACTGATACACACCCCTACATTACCAGGATATCCATGCTCAGCAAAGAACTGCTTTGCCTGTCCAAATGAGGTTTTCACTTCCTCTGCCCTAAGAGGGCCGGTAGCCGGAATATGAATATTAATCACAGGCAATCCCGGTGCCAACAGCAATTCATAAGCCTTCATACAGATACTCACCGGTTCTTCTATCAAAACTCCATTCGTGGTATCCGACATATTCCCCCATAACATCCCGTTCTCAATCCGAAGTGTGGTCGTGTATCCATCTTCACATCTTTTCCCATTCGTTCCCTGGAGTCTTCCATCTTTACGCACAGACAGCCCCGCCTCTGCAATCACCTTCCATTCTCCGGTACTCCGGTTACGATAAATATAATAAGGCTCGCGAAAAAGGCATCTTTCATACTGCAGTCTTCCCAATTGAAGAACCCTTCCTGTCATTACTTTAAGATTCCATTCCGTCTCCCCGATGCCTTCACGCCCCGTCTTCTTTCTATAATCCTCTACCCAGAGTTTGGTGTCCTTCAGTGTAGCCTCTATAATCTCTTCCCGAATCCCCCGGTTTCTCATCTTCTTTACTGCCTCCGGCACAATATACATTAACACGGCCGCCAGCACAAAATCTATATCCACTCCCAAAAAAAGATTGGCATATGTCTTCAGACATTCGCATTCCTTCACTGCCGTTTCCATATCCTCGCAATAAAATACCAGCCTCTCAATCTCTGCCAGTTCACTTCTTGCAGTCCTGTCTTTCAGCATTTTCCAGAGCGCTTCGTTTGATTTATCACAAAACGATTGATCGAATTCCAGATAGTACTGGCATAATTCATAATTCTCAGTCATACTCACACCTCATAATATATTTATGTCTAAAGCAATTATTTCACATCTCATCTCTTATATGATGGCAAAAACTTCATCTGATATATCTCATCCCACTGCCTGATACGTTCCGGATCGGGCTGGTAGACAGACACCGATCTTCCCTGCAATATTCCAGATGCCTCCTTAAAATTTTCAAAACATCCTGCGCCTATTCCTGCAAGCATCGCCGCCCCCGCTGCTGAAGCCTCCGGAATATTGGGAACCTGGATCGGGATACCCAGAATATCCGCTTTATTTGCCATCCAGTAATGGCTGCGCGCACCACCTCCCAACACCGTAAGCACAGATTGACTGATTCCATCTTTCAAACATTCTTCCAATACCATACGCACCTTTAGATTCAGCCCCTGGATGACGCTGCTCATCAACAATAACTGCGCTGATCTTCCGGTTACTCCTTTAAGCCTGCATATATAAGACGCTGCATAAGACCTAAGATACTCAATATCATCTGTTTCCGGCAAGAAAAGAGATTCTAAGGGCAAAATGGGAGACAGGATCAGATCGTTAAGCCCTTCGATCATTAACTCCCACTCTCTATCATCTATCCTGTAATAAGCAGTCGATAAAACGTCATTCCTAAGCCATTCCAGCCATAAAGCCCCCTGGCATTCCAGCGTATGTGAAAACAATCCCGGATAGATGTGAAGGTCCCAGAATTCAGTCACGCCTGCATATGATCCGGGAATACCGGACCGTTTAGAGATACATGATAACATCTCATAACTTCCGATTACTTCCAATATATGATTCTCTAACTCCATGCCCCCTGCTAATACCGCGCACAGATAATCCTGCCCACCACTTACTACAGTCACATCGCCTGATATACCAATGGCTCTTCTTGCCCTGGAATCCATCTTCTCTATTGCTTTCCCACTCTCCACCAACGGAAGGAATATACTTTCAGCAAGATATCGCGAGGGCAGGAACTCCCTCCACCAGTTCTTCTTCTGAATATCCAACATAGAAAGAGACCCTGCCGAATTATAAGAAATACTCATGATGCCACACAGCCGATATATGATATAGTCGCTTATCGGCAGGATATAGGCAATTTCAGCCATCCTCTCCTCCTGTCCCTCATATGCACGCATCATCTGAAGCCGGAGGTTGTCATAGTTACTTTGATATCCGGTATGCAGACAAACGGATTCCCGGTGCATCTCATTTCCCCCATCGTTTCTTATCGGAAAAAAGACTTGTTCTTTTCTTTCATTCAACAGAATCGCTCTGCATCCCATCGCAGCAACTGATACGGCAAGCGCTTCTGCTAACGGGTATGCCATCCGTACTTTCGCCACCGTCTTCTGTAAGATTTTAAGTACCAACTGCCATAGGCGTTCTCCATCCAATTCTCTTTTGTCAACCGTAAATGCAACAGCCGACTCCATTCTCTCTACAGCCAGGACATGCCCCAATGTAGATAATGCCACACATTTTGTATTCGTATTTCCTATATCTATCCCCAATAAATATTCATATCCCGGGCACATCCTGGCTCCTCCTATCTATCCTTTTACCGCACCGGCAGTAAGACCGCCAATTAAGAATCTCTTGAAAAGCAATGCCACAAGCACCGGCGGAATCACCGCAAGCAGTCCTCCTGCATTCATCAATCCATAATTCACCGTGTTTTTCGTCACAAATTCCGATATGATCACTGCAATTGGCTTCGTATCCAGAGACGGTGCCAGAATCAGCGGAATCAGATACTGATTCCAGACCGTAATGAACATAATCAATGCACTGGCAAATACCATCGGATAAGAGATCGGAAGCATTACCCTCGTCAGCACCTGAAAAGAGTTGCACCCGTCCACATATGCCGCTTCTTCCAGTTCTTTAGGAATCCCATTAAAATGATCCTCTAAAAGCCATACAATCAGAGGAAGCATTGCCGATATATATACCAGCACCAGCCCCACAAGATTATCAATCAGCCCAATCCTGGAATAGACCTTGAATAACGGAACGATTGTAGAAAATACCGGAATCACCAATGTCGCGCGCAACAGCGTGTTGATTGCTTTATTTCCTTTAAAATTCATCCTGGATAATGCGTATGCGCCCAGAATACAGATTGGCAGTCCAATCAGAATCGCCGCCATGCTTGCGATAATCGCATTCTTAAGACCCGCAAAGAACAAAGCACTTTCTCTGGAAATCTCACCGCCGATTCCTAACAACTGTGCATAATTTTGCAGGGTAGGATGCAAGGGACTTAATGGTGCCGGAGATACCATGGTGTCTGCCTTAGGTGTAATACTAATGGAAAAAGACCATACAATCGGCCCCAGCGTCCACAGTAAAAAGAATGCCAATACCAGTATATAGACAACCTTATCCCTCTTTCTTTTCCTTAGACGGTTCATAATACCTCTTCTCCCTTCCCTGTCAGCCTTCTGGTATAAAGCAGCCAGATCACAATACAGACAAACATTACAATATAAGATAACGCACTCCCTTCCGAGAATCGCATATACTTGAAAGTTCTTCCATAGATCTCCGTCATAAATGTATTGTTGCTGGAAGACATACCCACCAATGATACAATCTCATCTAATACATTTACCGCAGTAATCGTAGTCGTCGTTAAAGCGATCAACGTGGCAGGTCGCAGCATCGGATAAGTAATATATCGAAATGCCTTCATCCTGCCGCAGCCATCTATCGCCGCAGCCTCGTATAAAGTGTCTGAGATCGTCTGAAGTGCAGACATTAAGGTGATTGCCACCAGCGGAACCGCCCGCCACGCCACCGTCAATGCAACGATTGCCGTCACCGCCTTATTGTCCGAGAACCATTGCACCGGAGTTTTCAGGATTCCCCACTTGAGCAGAAGGCTATTCACCAATCCAAAACTCGGATGAAACATCCATCTCCAAATAATTCCGCTTACGATTCCCGGAATTGCCCATGGAATAATGACCACTGCTGTCAATATCCCTTTCAGCCTCACACTTCGGTTCAAGAACAATGCGAATGCCAGTCCCAGAAGATAGGTCATCAGCATTACAAGCACTGTGATTGCAAGCGAATTTCCTGCCGCTTTCAGAACCTCCTGATCTTTCAGGAGCCGGATATAATTATCCAGCCCCATGAACTTAAGTTTCTCTGGCTTCAACAGATTAATATTCACAAAACTATAATATAATGTTGATATGATTGGCAGGTATATCAACACTGCCATCACTATAAAGAGCGGCATAACATACAGATATCCTGCATTCTTCTTTTTCATGTACATCTCACCCTTCCGGCTGCCATTACTTCGCAATGCCATCGACTTCTTTTACAATCTGCTCTGCCGCTTCTTTGGAGTCAAGCGTTCCCTGCGCCAGCGCATTTAATTTGTTGGCAACAATAGAACTGTATTCAGAATACCATCCGGGAACTCCGTTCGGGAATGGAGACTGGTCAGCCTTCAATTCTTCCATCAGGATGTCCTCATCCGCGATCTCACCGGCAGTTCCCAGTTTCTCAAATGTCTTCACGCTGGATGGAACTGTTCCGTGCTTCTGATATAGATATGTCTGTACTTCATCACCCGTAAACCATTCGATAAATTCTTTGGCAAGTTCTTTATTCTTAGAATATTTCGAGATTCCGATTCCTTCCGGCAAGCCATAAGTCGCAGTCTGTATACTTTCTGTTCCAGGAATCAGCATGGTCTTCACCTGTCCAACAACCGAAGATTCCTCCGGATTATTGCAGGTTCCAAGCGTTCCCATAGCACCAATGAGGAAAGTGGCATTGCCTTTGCGGTAAGCACTGTCGGCCTCAACATCCGTCAGTGATATGGACGCCGGATCGATGATCTTCGTCTCATTCAACGCCTCGTCTACTAATTTCAGCGTTGCCTCCATCTTCTGTCCATCTATACTGTCATCTTCCCGGAAGAACGGAATCCCCTGGCAAAGGGACAGCCACAGCAGTTGATTTGCAGAATGTTCTGTAGCCGACAGAGTAAATGACAGCGGATATTCACAGATGCCCGCCTCCTTAATCTTCACACAATCTTCCACCAGTTCCTTCCACGTTCTGGGTGTTTCCGTAATCTGCGCCGCCTTTAGATGTTCTTCATTATAATATCCGACTCTGATATCATTCAGATACGGAATCGCAACGACATTGCCTGCTTCCTCGAAAGAAGTATACAATGGATACTCTTCCTTCTGTTCATCCGTCAACTCAAAAGGTTCGACACAATCTGCACTGATGAATTCCTTCGTCCAGGACCAGTCTACCTCCATGACATCCGCCGGGGCAACCTTGCTCACTGCAGCAACCGTAATCTTATCATGAATCTCATCCCACCCCATAATATTCAGATTCACCTTCGTACCATGCTCTTCTTCAAAATGATGTATTAATTCCTGAGATGGCTCTGCCCATGGCGGAAGCAGCACCGTAAGTTCTCCTTCTCCGGAAGCACTACTACTCTTCTTGTCCTTCCCGCCCGAACATGCAGCAAGACCAGCTACCGCCATACTAGCAGCCATGAATACACATAATATCCGTCTATATTTTTTCATACGTTCCTCTCCTTTTTATTCATTGTTAAATATTTCCAATTATGCACATAATCTTTATTGTCATTAATTATAGCAACGCATTTTCTTGAATTACATACATTATTCAAGTATAATTATGGACAAATTCACTATTATAGGAAAAGGAGATTGCCATGGACAGACAGACGATAAACAGATGCTATACCAACACCTATTCCCTGGTAAGATATCATGCTTCCGGATTCGAAAATACTACCGAATACCTGCAGATTAATTCCTGTGGATATTGCGAAGAAATACCGGATCTGGAACCTGTATCACGCCCTCATGGGCGTCGTGACTTCTTCTTATCCTATAGTTATTCCGGAGATATGTATGTTGAGACGAATGGAGAAGAACTACTGTGTTCCTCCGGCGATCTCTTACTCTACGCGCCAGAAGAACCACAAGTTTACCGTTACGACTGCACCAAGCACTTAAGCAACTACTGGATACATTTTACCGGCTATGGCGCCTCACAGTTTATCGAGATGCTGGACATCCCCACTCAGGTACCCTATCATCTGGGATATATTCCGGAGATAAAACACTTCATTCAAAAAATCATTCTGGAAATAAACAGCGAAAGACCTGGCAGCATCCTCTATGCTACCTCGCTGTTTGCCGTGATACTATCTTTGATCAATAAGAAAAAAGCAGAAAATATGCTGCCGGACAATCATGAATAGAATGAACACATCTACCAGACTGTTGATTATATCCAGCACCATCTCTCTGCTAAAATCAGCATCTCACATCTTGCTTCTATGTCTTTTCTAAGCGCAAACAGATACACGAATGTCTTCAAATCCCTCCTGGGAACGACACCACAGGAATACATTATCCGCCTGCGGCTTCAGAAGGCTCTGCAGCTGTTAAAAGATACCGATTGGACGATCACCAGAATCGCCTCTACCATCGGCTACCATGACTCCATGTATTTTAGCCGCTTGTTTAAAAAATATTATCAGATCTCACCCTCTGAGTTCCGCTCCAGGATTAGGAATTCTGATTAAATTCAATAAATTTCAATTAGGGACAGGGCAAATCCAATTGGGGACGGGGGAAATTGAAAAAACCCCCGTCCCCTCCTATATCCGCTTCATCAAACGTATCCTCTTTCTGGTATCATCATCCACCTGCCTGGATTCTATAATCTTCTGTAATGCTTTATTATATGTAAAATCATCCAATTTGCAACGCTTCAAATATTCTAATGTCTCCACTGGAAAACTGACATAATAAATAGAAACAGCCCAAGCCACTGCCATCTTCACATAATACGATTCATGACGAACAGCATCCAACAGGTTTAACGCCTCACTTATATGCGTCTCATCAATATAATAGAACAGCAGCATTACTATTCCGAAACGAATCTCATATTCTTTATCAGACTTTACATAAGGCATGATAAATTCCCACATCTCCAGTGGATGGGCCCTTGCCACTTTCAGCCCCGAACAGAAACTGTCACACACTGACCAGTTATTAATCTTAGGAACAAATTCAGCTATATACTGTTGAACCTCCGGTAATTCAGCCTTTGCATAGCCAATCACCATGCCTTGCAACATGATTTCCTCAAAACTATCATCTCTTGCATCCGCAAGATAAGAACGCCAGTCTGACTTCGCGATCCTCTTGGCAATCTTGCGAAGCGCCGGAAGCCGGACTCCCAGGACACTATCTGACGGAATATTCGGTATCAGAGAACTGGAGAACTTTTGAAATTTTGGTTCAGCAAGTTCTTCCAGCATCTTTCTGATATGTTCGTTCAACCCACATTCCCTCTCCGATTCATCCGCTATTATCCCTGCGATTATCCCTACGGCATCCTCAGTCTGTATATTAGTTTCCACCCTCATTTGATCCTCCTGCAACAGACTCATTTTAATATTTACGCAGTGTATCCTGTGAATCATCTGTCGTCTTGTCAATCTTTCGGATGATCACATAATAACCGTTATCTCCGCTCGTCTTCACCTTCACGCGGTCACCAACTTTATGACCTCTAATTGCTTTTCCAAGAGGTGACTCAATACTGATCAGCCCCTGGAGGGAATTCCCCCGCACGCTCGTTACCAGCCGATAGACTTCCGTCTCATCGTCATCTTCAAAATACACTTCCACCGTATTATTGATTCCTACTTCATCATCCTTTGACACATCGGATACAATCCTCGCATTCTTGAGCATCTTCTCCAGATATCGAATCCGGCTTTCATTCCGGTTCTTATCCTGCTTTGCAGCCTTATACTCGAAATTCTCGCTCAAGTCTCCCTGGGCTCTGGCTTCCTTAACCGCTTCCAGTTCTCTTTTGCGGACTACAAGTTTCCGGTATTCT
>Ga0129309_1001360_pt1 | contig 12516 bp, 13 predicted proteins | sample L1105metagenome_FD_94439 | JGI IMG/M metagenome (GOLD analysis project Ga0129309, IMG submission 94439) | Ring-tailed lemur group fecal microbial communities from Wisconsin, USA - L1105 metagenome | ecosystem: Host-associated > Mammals > Digestive system > Large intestine > Fecal | place: USA...
GACAGCGGTCGTCATGGTATTTACGGCAATATCCGTGTTCCGGCGCAGAGAATATACGCATTTGTTTGGGCGTAGAATCAGTCATGAAATTGTAAGAAATGCAGTCAGTATTTTTATGATGTATCTGATTTTATTTTTGCTTGGAGGGATGATCATCAGTCGGTTGGAACATTTGCCGCTGCTTGTCTGCCTGTTTGAAACGGCATCAGCGATAGCAACGGTTGGTCTGACAATCGGTGTGACGCCGGAATTGGGAATGCTGTCCCATATGATTTTAATTTTGTTGATGTTTATCGGACGTGTTGGCGGACTGACCTTGATCTTTGCCGTTTTATCCGGAAAACGGAGGGGGAATACATCCAGACTGCCACAGGAAAAAATAACCGTAGGTTAAGGAGGTTCTCATGAAAACAATATTATTGATTGGATTAGGAAGATTTGGAAGACATATTGCACAAAAATTGAATGAACTGGATCATCAGGTGATGGCAGTTGATAAAGACGAAGAGCGGGTAAATGAGGTATTATCTTTTGTAACGAATGCTCAGATTGGAGACAGTACGAATGAGGATTTTCTCATTTCTCTGGGAATCCGGAACTTTGACGTATGTATCGTTGCGATCGGGGACAGTTTTCAGGATTCCCTGGAAACCGCTTCTCTGCTTAAAGAACTTGGGGCCAGGAAAGTAATTGCACGGGCATCCAGAGGTGTACAGGAAAAGTTTCTGCTTCGCAATGGGGCGGATGAAGTCGTATATCCGGAAAAACAGCTTGCGATGTGGATAGCGACAAGATGTACATCCGAACATATTTTAGATTATATTGAATTAGATGGGGATCATTCGATCTTTGAATTGTCCATTCCGGAGCATTGGCACGGAAAAAGTATTGTACAGCTTGATATTCGTAAAAAATACGGAATTAACATATTGGGAATCAGAGAAAATGGAAGACTAAACATGGATGTCATGCCGAATACCATTTTAAGTAATCAGAAATCCATCCTGGTTTTGGGGAAGGTGAAAGCGATTCAAAAATGCTTTCGGATATGATACTCACGTTAAGAAAGAGGTGGGATGATGAAAACAATCGTATTGTTTGCAGCGATATGTATTATATTTGCGGCAGGATGTTTGATTATGAAACATATTGACCGATTTATGGAAAAAAATGACAGGAAAATCGGGGGTTGTAAAAAAGAATCATGCTCGATCGTGGTCGGAATTGATCGGTTTTTCCGTCCGGATTTTCTAAAAGAAGCTGAAAAATATTATGCGGAAGCCCGTCCATATGCGACGATTGTTATCTGTCGGGAAAAGGCGGATGAACTTTATTGCCGGCTGCAGGAGAGAACGGTGGACATCATTCTGTTGGAAAGCAGCCATATGAAACCGTATCAATTTTATGTGGATCAGGGGATAAAGCAGGAGAAAATAGAAGGAAAAGATGCAAAACAGTTTTACATACTGTGGAAAAACGGAGTACAGCCGGAAGAATGTGATTGTTTCAGGACTGCATTAAAAAAAGGAAATCGCAGTTTGAAAAATGGTTATTGTGATTATATGGATTAGTTCTTATTTCTGTGATAGAATCTATGATGGAAATAGGAGATGATGGCGATGATAAAAGAAGATCATCCATATAAAAAGGGCATTTTAAAAAATACGGTAAAAAGTGTCGGCATTTTGGCAGGATCTACATTATTAGGATTTTTATTTTATCGTTCCGGATTTACGGAAGCGAATATTATTATGGTTTATATTCTTGGAGTTTTGCTGACCTCTATTGCAACTTCCAGACGGATTTACAGCCTGATCTCATCGGCAGCAAGCGTTGTTATCTTTAATTTTTTATTTACGCATCCGAGATTTTCGTTTACTGCATATGCGACAGGCTATCCGGTAACGTTCCTGATCATGTTCTTGACGGCGTACATCACAGGAACCTTTGCACTTCGTTATAAGGAACAGGCAAGACATTCTGAGCAGGTCGCTTACCGGACGAGGATTTTATTTGAGACGAACCATCTGTTGTCCAGGGCAGAAGACCGGACGGAGATTATTCATGCTGCGGCACAGCAGATGGCAAAACTGTTGAATCGGACGATCGTTGTATATGAGAATATAGAAGGAACACTTTCTGAGCCTCAGCTGTTCTGTGCGGAAACAAAGGATTCTTCGGGATATGACAGGAAGAAAGAGCTGGCAGCAGCAAGATGGGTATTGACGAATAATCATCCGGCAGGTGCGACAACGCAGATTCTCTATGATTCTGCCTATCTGTATCTTCCCATGAGTGTCAGCGACAGAATTTACGGAGTTGTTGGAATTGAATCAGAGAGCAGCACGCTGGATTCATTAGAATACGATATTTCTTTATCGATTCTGGGAGAGTGTGCTTTGGCTCTGGAGAATGATAAGAATGTCAGAGAGAAGAAAGCAGCGGCTATTTTAGCAGAGAGTGAGCAGCTAAGAGCGAACCTGCTCCGGGCAATTTCTCATGATCTGCGCACTCCGTTGACAACGATCCTGGGCAATGCGAGCAGTCTGATGAGCAATGCAGGCAGCTTTGATGAAAAGACGAAGCAGCAGATCTATACCGATATGTATGAGGATTCTGCATGGCTGCTCAGTCTTGTAGAGAATCTGTTATATGCAACACGGATTGAAGAAGGAAGAATGACCCTGAACACATCGACAGAACTTCTTGGTGATCTTGTCGAGGAAGCGGTGAAGCATATGAGCCGAAAGACAGAGAAGCATGCTCTTACCGTTGTGCAGGAAGATGATCTGATGCTGGTAAGAGCAGATGCAAGACTGATTGTGCAGGTTTTGATTAATCTGATCGACAACGCAGTAAAATACACCCCATCAGGATCGCCGGTCATGATTTCAACGGGGAAGAATGGGAATATGGCAGAAATACGGGTTGCTGATTATGGGTCGGGAATTGCAGATCAGGAGAAAGAGAAGATCTTTGAAAGATTCTACTGTGGAACCAATGAAATTGCGGATAACCGACGCAGTCTCGGTTTGGGATTGTATCTGTGCCGGTCGATTGTGGAAGCACATGGCGGCAAGATATGTGTTACAGACAATCAGCCGAAGGGATCCGTATTCCTTTTTACGCTCCCTGTTGAGGAGGTTGTATTACATGAATAAATTATTGATATTAGTGGTAGAAGATGATACACCGGTACGGAATCTGATCACGACAACATTAAAAGCACAGGGATATCGATTCCTTGTTGCATTGAATGGCAATGAAGCGGTAATGGAGACTGCATCACATAATCCGGATATTATTCTGTTGGATCTCGGTTTGCCTGATATTGACGGTGTTGAGGTAATTCGCCGTATACGCAGTTGGTCAAATATACCGATCATTGTAATCAGTGCCAGAAGTGAAGATAATGATAAAATCGATGCTCTGGATGCAGGTGCAGATGATTATCTGACAAAGCCGTTTTCCGTGGACGAGCTGCTTGCAAGGCTGCGTGTGACAAAACGCCGTCTGGCATTGATGCAGAGCAGCGGACAGGAGGCGGTATTCATCAATGGAAAGTTGAAAATCGATTATGCTTCCGGCTGTGTCTATCTGAGCGGAGAAGAACTGCATCTGACACCGCTTGAATATAAGCTGTTGTGTCTGCTTGCACGGAATACAGGGAAAGTGCTGACGCATAAATTTATTACACAGAGCGTCTGGGGCAGCAGCTGGGAAAATGATGTCGTCTCTCTGAGGGTCTATATGGCAACGCTTCGGAAAAAGCTCGAAAAGGAACCCGGAGCACCTAAGTACATACAGACCCATGTCGGGGTAGGATATCGGATGTTGAAGATTGAATAGTAATTATAGAAGCCTGTGTGGATGAAGAAATTCATCTGCACAGGCTTTTTTTGTGCAATGTTACTAAAAAATATTTTTACAATTATGCAAAATCATGAAAAGATGAAATTACATTGACAGAACATAAAAGTTATGTTTTAGTTTATATAAAGATATATCTTATAAATGATAAAACATAACTTTATAACATTTTCAACCCAAAAAGGAGGATAAATTTATGGGAGAAAACAACAAATTTATTGACAAGTTTTCCAATGCAGCAATGCGAGTCGGCGGACAGATTCATCTAAAAGCATTGCGTGACACATTTGCAACGATCATGCCGCTGTATATTCTGGCGGGTGTTGCTGTGTTGATCAACAACGTTGTTCTGCCTTTGATTTTTAAAGGTGACATGCTTGCGAATGTTCAATATTGGGGAACAGTACTTACGAATGGTACGCTGAATATTTCGGGTCTGATGGTAGCACCGATCGTAGCGTACATGCTTTCACAGAGCAAGCGGTTTGAAAATCCGCTGGCGGCAGCAATTATCTCGCTTTCCAGTTTGATTGTTATGATGCCGAATGTTCTGGAAGTAACACCGTTAAACGCAGAGAATCCGGTAGAAGTTTCCGGAGTTTTGGCTTTTGGAAATATCGGAACAACCGGACTTTTTGCAGGAATCTTTATTGGATTGATAACAACAGAGTTATTTATCCGTGCATCACATGTTGAGAAATTACAGATTAAGTTGGGAGATAATATACCGCCTGCAGTTGGAAAATCATTTAATGTTTTGATTCCGGTTATTATCGTAATGGCATTCTGGGGATTGATTTCTACGGTTTTATATGTTGTGTTTGGCACAAACCTTGTAGCTTTGATCTCAACATTTATCCAGGAACCGTTAAGAAGAGTCAATACGAGCTTATTTGGCGTGTTATTCCTTTACAGTCTGGGGAATCTGTTGTTTACACTTGGTATTCATCAGACTGTTATCTATGGAACGCTGCTGGAACCACTGTTAATTGCCAATATCAATGAGAACATGATTGCTTATGCAAATCATCAGGCAATTCCGCATATCATGAATGTTGCTTTTGTTCCGACATTTGGAATGATCGGCGGATCCGGATGTACACTTGCATTGTTAATCGTAACATTCTTTTTTAGCAAGAACAAAGCGTCAAAAAGTATTGCAAAATTAGGAATTGCACCCGGATTATTCAATATTAATGAACCGGTTATCTTCGGATATCCAATCGTATACAATCTTGCTTTGATGATTCCGTTTGTATTAGTTCCGGCAATTGGTATTGCAATTGGTTACGCGGCTACCGTAATCGGATTTATGGATCCATGTGTTGTATATATTCCATGGACAACACCACCGCTCATCAGTGCATACCTTGCAACAGCAGGTGATTGGAAAGCAGTGGTCGTTCAATTAATTATTATTGTTATTGGTGTGTTGATTTATCTGCCATTTGTCAAAGTAAATGATAAAATAGCAGAGAAACAGATGGCTGAAGGCGAATTTGAAGAGTAATTTTATATCATGTTTTAGGAGGAGAAAGTCATGAAGAAAATTTTGTTAGTATGTAATGCAGGGATGTCTACAAGTATGTTAGTGCAGAAGATGAAAGCTGCAGCAAAAGAAATGGGTGTAGAAGCAGAGATTGACGCAAAGTCTGTAACAGAGGCTGCCAATGAAGCAGATAAAGTTGATATCTTATTGTTAGGTCCTCAGGTAGGGTATCAGAAAGCAGAGATGAAAAAAGTTTCAGGAGGAAGGATTCCGGTAGAAGTTATCAATATGAGGGACTATGGAACGATGAATGGCAAAAAAGTTCTTCAGTTTGCATTAGATAAAATGGAGGCATAGAGATGGAAGGAATGGAATTAGCCTGTTTTGAAATTATTTCAAATGTAGGAACTGCGAAATCATGTTATATCAATGCCATTCATAAAGCAAAGGAAGGGCTTTATGAAGAAGCCGGGAAGCTGATCGAAGAAGGCAATGGTCATTATGCAGAAGGCCATAAGGCACATGTCGAAATGATTCAGAAAGAAGCATCCGGAGATGCGATTTCTGCCGGTCTGCTGCTGATTCATGCGGAAGATCAGATGATGTCTGCAGAGACATTTCAGGTGCTGGCAGGAGAATTTATTGATCTTTGTAAAATGATCCAGAAGTAAAAAGCAGTTTTAAGGAGAAAGAACATGAAATATGCAGTGGGAATTGATGTCGGAGGAACGAATACAAGAGTTGCTTTAATCAGTCAGGATTATCAGATCCTGGAGAGAGAGCAGTTTTCAACGGACAGTCATAATCCGGAACATACGCTGCACAAAATTCAGTCGATCGTCTCAGGTTTTGAGTACCCGGTAGAAGGAATCGGAATTTCCTGTCCGGGTCCTCTGGATCTTCTTCATGGAATCGTCCTCACTCCTCCAAACCTTCCGGGATGGCATCATATGCCATTGACGAAGCGTCTGGAAGAAATCACGGACGTAAACGTATATCTGGAAAATGATGCGAATCTTGCATGTCTTGCAGAAGCGGTCATTGGTGCAGGAAAAGGCAGAAAATATGTTGAGTTTCTGACAATATCTACGGGAGTCGGTGCAGGATTTTGTGTGGACGGAAAGATTTTTTGGGGATCAAAAGGATTTGCACAGGAGGTTGCAAATTCGATCCTCTGGAAAGAAGGACCATCACAGGGAAATCTGAAAAAGGGTTCGATTGAATCGATTGCAAGCGGCACTGCGATCACAAAGAGGGCATTGGAAGCAGGGTTATCTGTTCAGCATGCCGGAGAGGTCTATGAATTGGCAAAGTCTGGAAATGTTGATGCTATTGCGGTGATGGAAGATGCTTATGAGTATTTATCTAATTTTATTGGAATTCTCTATGGTATTTTAGACCCGGATCTCTTTGTTTTGAGCGGAAGTGTTGCCTTGAAAATTCCGGGATTTATTGACGAAATCGAAAAAAGAGCAAAAGAAAAAGTATACGATGCTTTAAAGGATCATGTTCGTATCGTTCCGGCATCTTTAGGTGAAGACTGCGGTTTGCTTGGAGCTGCATGTCTGGTTTTTCAGAATGCAGAAAATGGAAAGGAAACAAAATATGAATAAAAAAGTGACATTTCCGGAAGATTTTTGGTGGGGAGCAGCGATGAGCGGCCCGCAAATGGAAGGAACGTTTGATAAACCGCATGAAAATGTGATGGACTATTGGTATCGGACACAGAAAGAAGTATTTTTTGATCAGGTAGGACCGACGACGGCAACTGATTTTTATCATCATTATAAAGAAGATATCGCATTAATGAAATCCATTGGAATGAACTCATTCCGTACATCTATTCAGTGGTCTCGTTTGATCAAGGATCTGGAAACCGGTGAACCGGATGAAAATGCAGTCAGATTTTATCAGGATGTCATTGACGAATGTAAGAAAAATGATATTCTACTTGTAATGAATCTTCATCATTTTGATCTTCCGATCGAGCTTTTTCAAACATATGGCGGTTGGGAAAGCAAAAAGGTGGTAGAGTTCTTTGTCAAATTTGCAAAAACGGCATTCCGTCTGTTTGGAGATCAGATCTCATATTGGACAACATTTAATGAACCGATGGTAATTCCGGAAGCCGGATATCTGTGTGGTTTTCACTACCCGAATTATACGAATAAAGGAAAAGAAGCGATGCAGGTGATTTATAACCTGAATCTGGCAAGTGCAAAAGCAATTGAAGCATATCACGAGATGTGCAGCGGTAAGATTGGTACGATCCTGAATCTGACACCTGCATATCCGGCCTCAGACAGCAAAGAAGATTTGCGAACGTCGGAGATTGTTGATGCCTTTTATAATAGAAGTTTTTTGGAGCCTGCAGTGAACGGAAGATTTCCGGAGCTTATGATAGAGCTTATGAAAGAGAATGATGCTTTATGGGATCAGACACCGGAAGAATTAGATATCATTCGGCGAAATACGGTGGATTTCCTTGGCGTGAACTATTATCATCCAAAACGTGTACAGGTAAGGAAGAATCCGATTGGTTGTGATCATTGGACGCCGGAACAATATTATGAAGAATATGATATGCCGGGAAAAAGGGTAAATCCATATCGGGGATGGGAGATTTATCCAAAAGCAATTTATGATATTGCTAAAAATGTACAGGATCATTATGGAAATATTCCGTGGTTCATCTCGGAAAATGGCATGGGAGTTGAAGGGGAAGAACAATATATTAATGCTGAGGGCAAGATTGAAGACGATTATCGTATCGATTTTTATGAGGAGCACTTGACTCAGCTTGCGAAGGCGATGGAAGAAGGAAGCAATTGTTTCGGATATCACGCATGGACCGGAATCGATTGCTGGTCATGGAACAATGCATATAAAAATCGTTATGGATTCATTGCATTGGATCTTAGAACACAAGAGCGTACGGTGAAAAAGTCCGGAGAATGGCTGAAAAAAATGGCATCAGAACATGGATTTGTTCCAAAAGATTCTTATCAATAAGAGGCAGTCGGTTTTCTGTATGAAAGATTTTGCTTTCTGAAAATAAATTGTGTATAATAAAGATATGTTTTTTTTTAAAAGAGATATATCTTTATAACTGGAGGGAGTCTATTGACAAAATATGAAAGCATAGCAAGTGATATGCAGAATAAAATTGAAAGTGGTGTCTATAAGCCGAATGAACAGCTGCCATACGAAGCTGAAATGTGTGAGATCTATCACGTCAGCCGGATTACTGTCAAGAAGGCGATGGATTTGCTGGTAACCAGAGGCTTGGTTGTAAAACGACGCGGAGCCGGAACATTTGTAAAGAATATTACATTAATACAGGATGACAGGCATCCATATTCTACTTCCAATCAATTTTCCGGATTTGCACATACGGAAGGACATCGAGATGTAACATCAATTATCCATGAATTTAAGATTATTAATCCGTCTCCGGAAGTAGCACAGCGGTTAAAGATAGATGAAGAAGATTTTGTATATTATATTGAACGTACGAGATGTTCGGATGGAGAACCTCATGTTGTGGAGTATACTTATATGCCGATTGAAGTTATTCCGGGAATTAAGCGTGAGATTTTAGAAAAGTCAATCTATGCATATATTACAAAAGAACTTGGATTGAAGCTGCAGAGTGCACATCGTACGGTTCGAGCTTCTTTGCCAACGAAGAAAGAAGAAACCTATTTAAAAGTAGATCATTGTTTTCCAATCTTAGAAGTAGAGCAGGTGGCATTTTTGGATGATGGTAGAATATTTGAATATTCCAAATCCAGACACCGTGGCGACCGGTTTGAATTAAAAACGATTAGTGTGCAGTAATTGATCTTTACACAGTGAAAAGTCCCGCAGATAGAGAAATTTATCTGTGGGATTTTTAATATAGTATATAGAGGAAATTACAGAAGCTTTCTGGCATATTGTATCGGTTCTAATTCGTGTTCGGCTAAAAACGTGTTGATCGCTATGATATTCCATTGCTTCTGATTGATCATTAACATAATTGCAGCATCGCGTGGGATTTTGGAATACAGTTCTCCGGCTTTTCCGATTCTGAGTGCATGCTGCGTTGTATCAAGATCCATATGTGCACCGATGCAGAGTGCCAGCAGATGATCTCGTGAGGGATTTTTTTTCTTTCCATTCAAAATTTCGTAACCGTAATTTCGTGCGATCTGGCTGTTTTTGATCATTTCAGCCGCAGACAGATGATGTTTCGCCATATAAAGATTAAAAAATTCCTGAAGAGACGGTGCCTGCTTCAGCTGTTCCAGATAGAGGGAAAATTCTTTCGGAGACAGAGATTTCAGTCGGTTGTTTAAGTGTTCGGTTGTGGAATCTTTCATATGATTTTATCTCCTGATGTTTTTATAGGAAGTAAAAAAACAAACACATAAATTCGGAAAAATATATGGTTGTTATGAAAATGGTATTGACGATTATATTGATATTGAATATAATATAGGTAACAGGAAACCGATAACCATGCGGTGGATGGCTACCCGGTTTTCGAGTTACGTACTAAATAAATTTAGATAGCGTCCTCTACTCGGCAAGGTAAGGACGCTATTTTTTGTAGGTTAAAACTAGCGTAATTATTGCACATAGCATAATTACAAATGTAAATAAATTATTTCATTTTTTATTTTGCATTATTTTTACAGCTTTTGCAACAGAAAAATGGATTCTATCACAAAAAGTGGTTAGACAGTTTGTCTGTAAAGGATAGAGAGGTTAAAACAATGACACTGGAAGAAGCATTTCAATTATCCTGTTATGAAGAATTGACGGCTCTGGATGCAGAAAAGCAGGTATACCTTGTAAAAGAAAAGACATCAGGAGGAATTTTTGTAAAAAAAAGGATTCCATGTTCTCATCCGGAAATCTATCAGGTTTTGAAAGAAAAAAAGTTTGATGGGATTCCAAAGATTATGGAAATCATACCGGATGGGAATTTTGTGATCTTAATGGAAGAATACATTCATGGTTCTTCTTTGCAGACGATCTTTGACAGAAAGGGATATCCGGATGAGCGGGAAGTTTTGTCAATCTGGTTAAAATTATGCAGCATTTTAAAGAATCTTCATAATTTTGATCCGCCGATTATTCATCGGGACATTAAACCTTCCAATATCATGAAAAGTACAGAAGACAATATTTATCTGATTGACTTTAACGCTTCTAGGTATTATGCGAGTGGGCGTCAACAGGACACGGAATTGATCGGAACTGCGGATTATGCACCGCCGGAGCAATACGGATTCGGGCAGACGGACTGTCGGTCGGATATATTCTCTCTTGGGGTAACGATGAACGTTTTGCTGACCGGCTGTCTGCCAAAAGAGCAGATATCGCATGGAGAGCTTGGAAGTATCATTTTAAAATGCACGAAACTGGATCCGGAGCAGAGATACCGATCGGTGGAGGAACTGGAACAGGATCTGAGGAAATGCCGGCATCTGATGGAAGAGGACGATGGTTCGCATGAAGCCGGGAACAGAAGTCATGAAACGATAGCATTCAGACGATATGTGATCCCCGGATTTCGCACCGGAAAATGGTGGAAGATGCTGATTGCCGTTTTGGGTTATTCATTTATCGCATATATATTTCTCACACTTGATCTGGAAGACAGCAATGGAGCAAGGATGACCGGAAGCAGGTTATGGTTCGAGAGAATCTGGATGTTGTCTGATACGCTGTTGTTTGTTTTTTTCAACTTTAATTATCTTGGTGTTTTGGAGAAAAGGCTAAAGCGTTTTTCCAATTATCCGATCCTCTATCGGATCATTCAGATTGCGTCTGCAATGATCGGATACATTCTTATCGTCGGCATTATGGTGTTGGTGGAAGAGTTGATCTGGTAAAATGTACGCTGACAGCGAGCCAATGAGCCGCCAAATTCTGCTAATGTAGAAGAAAAACATTAGGAGGAAATCATGAAGAAAAAAGGCGGTAAGTTAAAGTGGATTGTCATCATCATCATTGTCATCGCGGTTCTCGGAGCGGTCTTTGGCGGAGGTGATTCAGAAGATACGGCGGACACCGGTTCGAAAACAACGACGGAGAAAGAGATTACATATGAAAAGGTATCGGCATCGAAACTGTCAAAGGTTTTGGAGAAGAATGCAGCAAAGGCTTCTAAGGAGTATAAGGGCAAATATCTCGAAGTGACCGGAGAACTTGGTACGATCGACAGCGATATGAGTTATATATGTGTTTCAACGGAAGACGATTTTGATCTGACGAATATCCAATGTTACATTCAGAATGAAGAGCAGGAAGAGAAGATTCTGGATATGGAGCAGGGAGATAAGATTACGGTCAAAGGAAAATGTACGGATGTCGGGGAAGTATTAGGATATAGTATCGATATTGACAGTATAAAATAGAACATCAGACGAAAAAGTCCTACAGGTATTATTTACCTGTGGGACTTTTCTTTTTAAAAGTTACCGGATTTATTCACCGTGTTTTTCACAGAATTGAAGAAGGAATCATAAAATCTACCAGATTAAAAAGACCAATATTGATAATATGCGAAGAAAAACCGATGATATACTTATCATATCCACAGAAGTGCTAAGTGTATTTGGAAGGGAAGGTAAAGCATGAAACAGTCGAAAGGAAAGTACTATATGAAACAAATTCTCGACTTTATCATAGACGGAGAAATTGTTTCAACAGGTAAACTGGCACAGGGAGTGGGTCTTTCGGAAAAAACGGTGAGAAATAAGCTCAACAATCTGGATGATTTTTTACAGAAGAACGGGCTTGGAAAGATTCAAAGAAAACCGCGGGTGGGGATTTGGCTGGAAGCGACAGAAGAACAGAAGAAGGAGATTCATACATTATTAGGTGTACAGAGTGACTTTCCTGTGGAACATTATAATCCTAAGGAGCGAATGACGGAAACACTAAAGATTTTATTTCAGTTATGGCCGTGGCAGACGATTTCTGCACAGAAGTTATCAGAAAAGATTTATCTGAGTGTTCCGACAATGTTGAAAGTTCTGAAGGAATGTGAATCCTGGCTGAATGTATATAATATAAAGCTTGTCAATGAGAGAGGTAGGGGTTATCGTCTGGAAAGCATGGAGAGTGAATATCGGATTGCTTTAAAAGACTTAATTATGGAC
>Ga0129309_1001361_pt1 | contig 12513 bp, 16 predicted proteins | sample L1105metagenome_FD_94439 | JGI IMG/M metagenome (GOLD analysis project Ga0129309, IMG submission 94439) | Ring-tailed lemur group fecal microbial communities from Wisconsin, USA - L1105 metagenome | ecosystem: Host-associated > Mammals > Digestive system > Large intestine > Fecal | place: USA...
CTCTTAAAAGTTGATGACGATGAGGCGTATTTTAATGTTTTATACGATATGGATTCGTTTTGGCACCTTATTACGATTTACATGGATATTGTACCAAGATTTTCCCCCGACGGCAACGAAATATTCTTGTGATTTTTCCTGCTCACGGCCTCAGACGCCATTTCACATCCACGCCTCGGCACGCTCACGGCCGGGTCGATAACTTCTCCGCCTCCGGCGTTATCTCCCCTGCTCACGGCCTCAGACGCCATTAGATCACCATGCCGCCATCCACCCGGAGCACCTGTCCGGTGATAAAAGAGGCCCGGTCTGAGGCCAGGAAAGCGATAGCCTGGGCCACCTCCTCGGGGCTGCCGATGCGGCCAAGAGGGGTCTCCTCCCCCAGGGCTTCCAAATCCTCGGCGGACAGGTGCCCGTTCATCTCGGTGTCGATGACTCCGGGGGCCACACAGTTCACCCGGACCCCGGAGGGGCCCAGTTCCTTGGCCAGCGCCTTCGTCAGCCCCTCCACCCCCGCCTTGGCGGCGGAATAAGGGACCTCGCAGGAACCACCGGTCTCCCCCCACATGGAGGAGACGGTGATAATGGACCCGCCCTGACGGCGGACAAAGCCGGAGTAGGCCGCACGGACGGTGTAGAAGATGCCGTCCAGGTCCACCCCCATGACATGCCGCCACTGGTCGTCGGTGGTGTCAATGAGCAGCTGCTGGGGCAGAGCTACCCCGGCACAGCATACCAGGGCATCCAGGGGGCCCATGGCCTCCGCTGCCTCCACCAGAGCGTGGGCCTGAGTGGGATCGGACACGTCTCCCTCCAGAGCCACCGCCTCCACGCCCATGGCAGACAGCTCCGCCGCCAGGGACAGGGCTGCCTCCCGACTGTGGCAGTAGTTCAGGGCCACGTTCCAGCCCTCCGCCCCGAATTGGCGGGCGGCGGCGGCCCCGATCCCCCGGGACGCGCCGGTGATGAGCACGTTTTTCGCCATAAACGCTCCTCCTCAGGAAATCAAGATGCTGCTTTTAAAGTTGCCTAAAATACGCAGATAGGAGGTGGACTGGGCCAGCTCCTTCAGCGCCTCGTCCATTCCCGCCCCGGTGAGGGAGCCCATAAACTCCAGGAAGAACAGGTACTCCCAGCTTCTGCCCGGCATGGGCCGGGACTCGATCTTCATTAAATTCAGCTTGTGAAGCAGGAAGATGGTCAGGATGCGCTGGAGGCTGCCTACCTCATGGGGCAGCGAGAGGATAGCGCCGATCTTGTCCGCGCCGGGTGGCAGCTCCATAACGGGGGAAACCACCACAAAGCGGTTGGTATTGCTGCTGTTGTGGTTGGTGCCCCGGTGGAGGATGTTCAGACCGTACAGCTCCGCCGCCCGGGCAGAGCAGATGGCCGCCTTGGTAATGTCCCCGGTCTGGGCCACATATTTGGCGCTGCCTGCCGTGTCCCCGAAGGGGACCTGCTCCCAGTTGGGGTGCTGGGCCAGGAAACGGTCGCTTTGGAACAGGCCCTGCTCGTGGGAGTAGACGTGGGTGATGGTGTCCAGGGTGGCCCCCTCGGGTGCCATGAGGCAGTGCTCTACCTTGACGGTGTCCTCCCCCACAATATAATGCTGGTACTGGGCCAGCAGCTCGTACACCTGGCGGATGGCGCCGGTGGAGCTGTTCTCAATGGGCAGAACAGCGTAGTCCGCCGCCCCGGTGTGGACCGCCTCAAACACGTTCTCAAACCGGTCCAGACCCAGGCACTGGGCATTGGGACCGAAAAAGGACAGGGCGGCCATTTCGCTGTATGCCCCCGCTGTTCCCTGATAGGCCACCCTGGGGTGGTCCACCGGTTGGCGGACGGCGGCCATGGCCTCCCGGCACCGGGCGTAGCCCGTGCTGCCCGTTCCGGAAAGGGTCAATTCCGTCCGGCGGCGGAGCAGCTCCTCCACCTGTCTGTCGATTTCGTCTAAAGTAAGCTGTGAATTCTGCATAGTTTGAATGCCCCTTGTTGTTTTTCTCTCTTCTCTCAGCCAAATACGCCCTGGACCAGTACCATGTACAGAACGGTAGCCCCGAAGATGGACAGCAGGTCGTTGCCCTTCCACAGGTGGAGGAGCACCGCCGTTCCGCTGGCCAGCAGGGCGGGCACCCAGCCCGCGGGCGTGGCAAAGGAGATTCCCTTCATGCAGTAGACGATGAGCATGGCGATGACCGCCGGGGGCAGCACCCGCCCCAGGAAGAGGACGATCTCCGGGGGACGGCCTCCCCGGTCAAAAAGGATAAAGGGCATGGCCCGGGTCAAAAAGGTCACCACCGACATGACGGCGATGGACGCGATGGCTTGTCCGGTGGTCAGCGTCATGACGCCACCTCCTGTTTCTTTTCATTTTTTCTCACCGAGGTTCCCTCCAGGTGGGGCCGCAGCAGGGTCAGGGCCAGCACGATGATGCCCAGGGCGGGCAGCAGCATGTTTTCCTCCCCCACCAGCAGCAGGCTGACCAGGGTAGCCGCCCCGCCCAGCAGAACGGGCAGGTGGCTGCCTGCCGCCTTCCACTGGCCCACGGCGATGACCAGGAACAGCGCGGTCATGGCGAAGTCCACACCGGTGGTGTCAAAGCCCAGAGCCGCCCCCACCAGGGAGCCCAGCACCGAGCCCAAAATCCAGTAGCTGTGGTCCAGCAGGGCCACAGTGAAGTAGAAGTCGTGCTCGTCCACCCCCTCAGGGGCCTTGGCGGAACTGAGCAGCGCATAGGTCTCGTCGGTCAGGGAAAAGATCATATAGAGCTTCCGTGGACCCATACCCCGAAATTTTTCCAGCAGGGACAGTCCGTAGACCAGGTGGCGGAAGTTGACCATCAGCGTCAGGAAGGCCACCTGGGGCAGGGACGCTCCTGTGGCCAGCAGGGACACCCCTAAATACTGGCCCGAGCCGGCGTAGATGGTCAGGCTCATGAAGAAGGCCCACACCACACCGTATCCAATGGACTGGAGCATCAGGCCGAAGGCCATTCCGATGGCCAGATAGCCCATCAAAACAGGTACCGTCACCGGAAAGGCGGCGGCTAAGGTTTTCCGATTCATATTCTTTGTACACCCCATTGTGAAGCATTTCCAAAATATTTTACTCGCTTTTTTACCGACGTGCAACCCCCTGTTCTTCTCAGCCGGCAATGTGCCGGTTTATTCCGTTAAGAAGGGGTTAAAATTCACAGATTTTACCTTGATTTTTCTTTTTATCCACATATAATAGGGACTACTGAATCGACACCCGGTCTATTCCGCCTTTTCGTCTGCAAAAAGGAGGCGCTTTCTTGAAAAAGCTGCTGTTCATCTACAATCCTACCGCCGGCAAGGGACAGATCACCGCCAATCTGTCCGCTGTTCTGGACGTCTTTACCAAGGCGGGCTGGCTGGTCACCGCCTACCCCACCCAGGGGAAGGGCGACGCCGCTCAGGCTGCCAAGGAACTCGCCCCCCAATTCCAGCGTGTGGTGTGCGCCGGCGGCGACGGCACCCTCAGCGAGACGGTAAGCGGCCTGGTGAAACTGACCGATCCTCCCCTGCTTGGTTATATCCCGTTCGGCTCCACCAATGACTGCGCCACCACCCTGGGCCTGCCCCGGGACCCCCGGGAAGCCGCCGCCATCGCCGCAGGCAAGGGCGTGGCCCGGCCCAGCGACATCGGTCAGCTCAACGGGAATCCCTTCGTCTATGTGGCCGCCTTCGGCGCCTTTACCAAGGTGGCTTATGGGACCCCCCAGGACCTGAAAAACACCCTTGGGCATCTGGCCTATGTGCTGGAGGGCATCGCCTCCCTGCCCACCATCACCCCTTACCACCTGCGGGTGGAGTACGACGGTCTGGTCATTGAGGACGACTTCTACTTCGGCATGGTCAGCAACGCCCTGTCCATCGGCGGTATGAAGCCTCCCAAGAGCGACCAGGTGGTGCTGGACGATGGTCTGTTCGAGGTGACGCTGGTCCGCAAGCCCGTCAGTATTGCCGACGTGGCCAACGGCTTCCAGTCCCTGGTCAGCCAGACTCCCGTGGGCGGTCCCAGCGCTCTGGTCCACTTCCAGGCCTCCCGCCTGGTGTTCACCGGCGATCAGCCCATCCCCTGGACCATCGACGGGGAATACGGCGGCAACCAGCAGGTCAATGTGGTGGAAAACTGTCAGAAGGCGCTGGATATTATCCAGGGAGCCTAATAAACAAAGTGCCCGCAGATCATAGATCTGCGGGCGTTTTTTATTCTTATGCGGACAGCAGCTGGAACAGCAGGATCATCACCGGCATGGTGGCCGCACACAGCACGGTGGTAACCGCGTTGATGGAGGATGTATAGCCGCTCTCCGGGTTATTGAACAGCTGGGCCAGCTGAGTCAGGGTGGTCGCCGGCGGTCCGCTGGAGCACAGCAGCGTCACCAGCAGGATCCGGTTCCCGTCCACCCGGCCCCAGAGCCGCCCCACCGCCAGCAACAGCAGCACCGTCAGCAGCGGATAGACCATCAGCCGCAGGAAGATGACCCAATAGATCCGGAGGTGAGAAAACGCCTCCTTCAAATTCGTTTCCGCCAGCAGCACGCCGATGACCAGCATAGACATAGGCCCAATACAGCTGCCCAGAGAGGACACTGCGCTGCCCAGAGCTCCCGGCAGCTGGATATGAAGGAAAAACAGGACCAATCCCAGGAAAATACTAACCAGACAGGGGTTCGTAACTACTTTTTTCACTGTCAGCCCTTTCCCGCCCCCCATCAGGGCCTGACCGTGGGTCCAGATCAACAGGCTCTGAACGGTCATGTAGGGGCAGGTATAGATCACATATTCGCTGCCCAGAGTGCCCAGGATCAGCGGGATGATCAGATTGCCGGCGTTGGTATAGACGATCGAGCCCTGCTCCGCCGGGGTCAGGCCCCGCTCGCCTCGGGAAAGCCCCCAGGTCAGACCCAGATACAGCATGTGGATCAGAACCGCCGCCACACAGGACACAGCCAGAGCCTCTACCTTTTCCACCTCAAACTCCGTCTGAAAGGCGTTGAGGAGCGTACAGGGCACAATGACATAGACCACCACCCGGGAAATAACCCGGCTCTGTTCCCCATCCATCAGGCCCAGCTTTGTAATCAGATAGCCCGCCAGAACGATGAGCACCATGGCCGCGATCTGACCCATCAGCATCAAACTCAATTCCATATGATTCCCTCACTTTTTCACACCGCTCCCCATTTTAGGAGTTTCTCCCCCATTCGTCAAGACAAAATAAAAAGGAGGAGCGCCGTACGCTCCTCCTCTGTTTCTGACGATCTCTGCTTATTCGGGCTTCAGGGCCTCGGTCAGGTCCACCTCCTGGGCGTCGGCCCACAGCCGCTCCAGGTCATAGAATTTCCGGGCCTCCTCGGTGAAGACGTGGACCACTACGCAGGAGAAGTCCATGAGCAGCCAGGTGCCGCCCCGGTGGCCCTCGATGTGGTGGGCCTGTTCGCCGTTCTTCTCAGCCGCCTCCTGACAGGCGTCGGACATCGCCTTGACCTGGCTGTTGGAGGTGGCGGTGCACAGCACGAAATAGTCGGCCAGAGTGGTCAGCTCCTCGGTCTTCAGCACCTTGATATCCTGTCCCTTTTTGCTGTCCAGCGCCTTGGCCAGCAGCATTGCGATCTCATAAGAAGTCAAATGTGTGTTCTCCCTTCAAATTCTTTGTATTGGTATTGCTCCGCCCCAGTTCTCTTTGCGCATAGCGGGACGGTCGGTATAAAAGCAGTTTCTCAAGCGGCCTGGTCCGCCGCGCCGGCATTTGGATCGGGCAGCACCTGGCTGGGATCAATGGGGGGAATGATGCTGCTGCTCTCTGCGGGAGGAACATCCTGAGAGGGCTCGCTGGACGAATCACCGCTGCCGCCCTGGGAGCCAGCGCCTTGGCTGCCGTCGCCGCCCGCCGGGGGCTGCTGGCCGCCGCTGGAATCAGAGCTTCCGCCGGCGCCCTGGGAGGTGTCGCCGCCCTGCGAGGTGGACCCACCGGGTTCGGTCTGACTGCCGTCGGGCAAATCGGGCTCATCCGGCTCCAGGGGCTCGTCTGGGAGGTCCGGCTCCTCTTCCGCCGGCTTGGAGCTGGGCTTGGAGGAGGACGAAGAAGATGCCTGGCCCATCTTGGAATCGGCAAGCACACCGTTGGTCACGCCGAAGCTGCCGCTGCTGTTCCGGTACACCACATGGAGGTCACTGGCCTCAATGTCCCGCTGATAGGGGTTCATCCCGTTGTTGACGATCTCCAGAATACCATCCGGGTCCAGCGTCACCAGGGAGGCGCCTCTGTACAGGAAGCTGTCCGCCAGAGGGGCGGTGACAAAGGACACATCCTCGTCCGGGTCCATACCATAGGCCGCCTGAGCAAAGGCAATGATATTGCCCACCGTAAGGTCGGTGGTTACGTTCTTGGTAAAAATCTCGGCCAGCGCCGGAATTTTCAGGAAGGTAGCGGGCTGGAGGCACTTCTTGGCCACCGCCTTCAGAAAGTCCTGCTGGATCTTCAGGCGGCCCACGTCGCCGTTGGAGTGGCTGCCGTCGTTGTTCTTCCGGTGACGGATGACCTGCATGGCGTCGTCACCGTCCAGCAGCCGCAGGCCCGCCTTCTGGTGAATGTGCAGGTCCTGATAGGGGTCGTCGTAGTCCATGTCGAAGGGGACCTCGAACTCCACGCCGCCCAGAGCCTCCACCAGCTCACCGATAGCCTCCCACTCCACCAGAGCATAAAAATCCGGGGCAATGCCGGTAATATTGGCCACTTCTTTTTTCAGGGCGGTCATGCCTTTTTTCACTTGGGTTGCCTTGTCTTTTCCCTTATTATAGGCGTACACCGCGTTGAGCCGCTTACTGGTGGTGCTCACGTTGATCATCGTGTCCCGGGGCAGATTCATACCGCGGAGGGTCTTCTCCTTGGTGTCGTAGGAGAGGAGCAGCATGGTATCCGTGGACCCGCTGGCCACGTCCTTGCCCACCAGAAGGACGGTATACACGCCATCCTTCCGCCCGCTCTTGGCGATGTCGGGAGCCTCCGCCCCGTCGAAGGAGAGATCGGAGAGATCCCCCGCCCCGCTGGGATTGTGATCGGTGCCGGGTAAGCTGGGCATCCGGATCCAGGCACTCAGAATCAAATAGGCCGCAATAATGATAAGCGAGAAAATCGTGGCCGTCTGGAGCACTCGATAGCGGATACGCTCTCCCCGGTCCAGCCCCGCCAGCCAGGCCTTATACCTGTGCCAATACCCTCTCCGGGCGGGTCCCCTCTGGGAGGAGGCCACCCGCTTTCCTTGTCTGTTATTCTGATCGTTCATTTTTTCATCCCTCTGTGGTAACGCCCCGCTGCCGCAGCCAATCCCGGGCCAGCAGGGTCTTGTTGTGGATGGGCAGATGCCGCTCCTCCATCTCCTGAATGGTGGTTTCCACCCCCAGCAGCAGCGCCTTGTCCAGATCCTCGTAAGCCAGCGCCCGCAGGCGCTCCACCCCGTCAAAGTCCCGGTTTGGCTCTATGTAGTCGGCCATATAGATAATTTTTTCCAGCGTGGTCATGTTTTCCTTGGCGGTGGTATGCCAGAAGATAGCCTCGTACACCTCATCAGGTTCCCCAAAAACCTCCCGGGCGATACACGCCCCGGTTTTGGAGTGGAGCAGCTTCACCGCCTGCCGTTCCAGTGCGTCCAGTTCCACCCCATATTTGTCACATAACTCCAGCTGTTCGTCCAACTCCAGATATTTGGTGCAGTCGTGGAGGATGCCCGCATGGCGGGCCAGTTCCGGGTCGGCCCCCCAGCGCTGGGCCAGACGCACCGCTTCCTCTTCCACCCCCATCACATGGGGAACACGCTTGGCCTTCATCATGGAGTAGGAACAGGCCCGCAGCTCAGGCAAATCCAGGCGCCGGAGCTCCACGTGGGTGCCGTACAGGCCGTTCATTAAGATGTAGCCGTAGACGGCGGGCAGCAGGTACTTGCCGCCCTCTCCCCGGTCCAGCTGCTCCCGCAGCTGGGTGGAGGACACCTCCACCAGCCCGGGCAGGGTAATGGTGACGATTCTGGCCCCGAATTTCTCGGCCAGGTACTCCCGCTGGGGGGCGAAGACCGCTTCACCGTCCTGTTCCGTACGGCCAAAGGCACAAATCCCCGCCAGCTTCAAAATGGCCGCCGGGTCCCGCCACATGTGGAGGGTCAGGAACATATCCGTTCCCATGAGCAGCCACAGCTCCGCGTCGGGGTACTGCTCATGAATGGCCGCCAGGGTGTCGGCGGTATAGCTCTTGCCCTCCCGCTCCAGCTCCATGGCGGACACCTCCACCACCTTGGGCAGGCGCATGGCGTCGGCCATTTTTTCCACCATGGCCAGCCGGTGGGCACCCTCCGGGGTCCCCTCAGGCAGGGCCTTATGGGGCGGGATGGCCGCCGGGATCAGGAGCAGCTTATCCAGTCCCAGGGCGTCCACCGCCGTTTTGGCCGCCGCCAGATGCCCCAGATGGGGCGGGTTAAAGATTCCGCCGTAAATTCCGATTTTCATAACAGGCACCACCTTTTTTATTTTTGCGTGGTCTTACTGCTTTTTCTTTTTATCCTGGACCAGCACGATCTTGTCCTTCTTGTCCTTGTTATGGCTTGGACGATACAGGACAAATTTTGTTCCAATGACCTGGACCACCTCGCTGCGGGTCAGGGGAGCCAGCGCCTCGGCGGCCTCCCGGGGGGAGAGCATGGAGTTCTCCAGCACCCGGCCCTTGATAAGCTCCCGGGCCTCCAGGGCGTCGTCCGCCTGCTTCACCAGGTTGTCCCCGATGCCGTCCTTGCCCACGATCAGGATGGTGTCGATGCTGTTGGCCAGCCCTCTCAGCTGGGCCCGCTGCTTGCTCGTCAGTTCCATATAGTATAATTTCCTCTCAATATTATAGTGTGATACTTCTATTCTGCCTTATTTCAGGTAGTCTTCCAGTTTCGCCTTGAACAGCTCCAGGGCCTTCCCTCTGTGGGAGATGGCATTTTTCTCCTCCGCCGTCAGCTGGGCGAAGGTCTTCTTCAGCTGGGGCAGGAAGAACACGGGATCGTAGCCAAAGCCGCCCTCCCCCATGGGGGCGAAGGCGATGGTGCCGGGGCACTCTCCCCGGGCGGTGATGACATCGCCGTTAGGGAAGCAGCAGGTGATGACGGATACGAACTTGGCGGTTCGGGGCATCTGGCCCTTCATGTTCTCCAGCAGCAGCTTGTAGCGGCCGGTGTCGTCCAGCCCCTCGCCGCCGTAGCGGGCGGAGTACACCCCGGGGGCGCCGTTCAGGGCGTCCACACACAGGCCGGAGTCGTCCGCGATGGCGGGCATCCCGCTGGTCTCCATGACGGCCTTTGCCTTGAGCAGGGAGTTCTCCTCAAAGGTGGTGCCGGTCTCCTCCACTTCAATGTCCACCCCGGCGTCGGCCTCGGAGCACACCTCAATCCCCAGCTGGGACAGGATATCGTTCAGTTCCACCAGCTTCTTTTTATTTTTGCTGGCCAGTACCAATTTCATTTGGTCTTCCCTCCGTTTACAGACCCAGAATGTCCTTCTGGATGGCCTGGAGCTGGCGGATGCCCTTCTCGCACAGCCGCACTAGTTCCTGCTGCTCGGCCAGGGTGAAGGGGCGCTCCTCGCCGGTGCCCTGAATCTCCACCAGGCGGCCCTGGTCGTCCATGACACAGTTCAGGTCTACCATGGCTGAGGAGTCCTCCTCATAGCACAGGTCCAGCAGAGGCCGGTCGTCCACGATGCCGGCAGACACGGCGGCCACATAGCCGCTGACGGGCAGCTCGGTGAGATAGCCCGCCTCCTGCATCTTCTGAAACGCCAGCATCATGGCCACAAAGCCGCCGGTGATGGAGGCGGTGCGGGTGCCGCCGTCGCCCTGAAGCACGTCGCAGTCGATGGTGATATTCCAGGGGCCCAGCTTTTTCATGTCCACCACGGAGCGCAGGGCCCGACCGATGAGGCGCTGGATCTCAGCGCTGCGGCCGTTGAGCTTCAGCTTGGAGATGTCCCGGCGGGAGCGCTCCCGGTTGGCCCGGGGCAGCATGGAGTACTCGGCGGTGACCCAGCCCTCCCCCTCGGGGACATGGCGGGGAGGCTTATCCTCCACGCTGGCGGTGCACAGCACATGGGTGTTGCCGCAGCGGATCAGGCAGGAGCCCTCCGCGAATTTGTTGATGTTGGGAATGATCTCCACCGGGCGCAGCTCATCAAACGCCCGGCCGTCGATTCTGGACATAAAACGACTTCCTCTCTATCTGAATTATTATATCACATTTTTACACGGTAAAAGTGGATGGTGTGTAAATTATGCGCCTGTCTTGGGCTGAAATTCTTTTTTGTTTTCCTTTTTGGAAAAAGAATCCACAGTTTAAATCAGTGCCTGTGCAAACTCGGCGGCGTCGAAGGGCTTCAGGTCGTCGATGCCCTCGCCCACGCCCGCGTACTTGACGGGAACGCCCAGCTCCTTGGCGATGGCGATGGCGATGCCGCCCTTGGCGGTGCCGTCCAGCTTGGTGAGGACGATACCGGTGATGCCGGCGGCCTCCTTGAACTGCTTGGCCTGGATGAGGCCGTTCTGGCCGGTGGTGGCGTCCAGCACCAGCAGAGTCTCACGGGCACAGCCGGGCAGCTCCCGGTCAATGACCCGGCTGATCTTGTTCAGCTCGTTCATCAGATTCTGCTTGTTGTGAAGCCGTCCGGCGGTGTCCACCAGCACCACGTCGGCCTTGCGGGCCTTGGCGGCGGTGGTGGCGTCAAAGACCACGGCGGCGGGGTCGGCACCCTCATGCTGCTTGATGATCTCCACCCCGGCCCGGTCGGCCCAGATGGTCAGCTGCTCGGCGGCGGCGGCCCGGAAGGTGTCGGCGGCGCAGAAGAGGACCTTCTTTCGCTCCCCCTTCAACTGAGCGCCGATCTTGCCGATGGTGGTGGTCTTACCCACCCCGTTCACCCCGATGAACAGGACCACCGCGGGTTTACTCGACAGGTCCAAGCCGGTATCCCCGGCGTCCAGCGCGTCGGTAATGACCCGGACCATGCAGGCACGGGCGTCCTCCATGGTCTTGATTTTCTCCGCTTTCACCCGGCGGCGCAGCTCCTCCACCAGCTCCAGGGTCACGTCCATGCCGGTGTCGGCCAGGATGAGGGACTCCTCCAGCTCGTCGTAAAAATCGTCGGTAAGTTCCGTACCGAAACTGGCAAAAATATTGATTTTTTTCAGTTTGTCAAAAAAGCCCATAAGTCTTGATTTCCTTCCTTATCGCATCGTGTTGACCGCACCGCAGCGCGATCCGTGCAATCGTTTTCGGTCTGTGGCTTCTCCTTATAGTTCCCGGCCGATATACATTTCTTCAGTGGAGTAGAGCTTGCCGCCCTTGGAGGCCAGCTTATACACGTTCAGCTCCCGGCCATCCAGGATGATTTTCAGGCGGATGCCCTTCCACTGGTCCGATTCGGTGGCCAGACAGAAGAGCTGCTCCTCGGGCACGACCTCTTTGCTCTTCTCCGGGGTCCGGGCCCGGAGCACCAGGGTGATCTCGCCGTCCTCGTCCCGCTCCTCAGAGGCGGTGAAGTCGGCCTCGGTGAGAGCCCTCTCCTGGTCCGGCAGATAGAGCAGATACTCGCCGGAGTCCATACGGCACAGCCAGAAGGCGCTGCCCTCCCTGTCGGTGGCCCAGTCTTCGGCCTGCTCCAGCCAATCCTGCACATCTTTAGCCTGTACCTCGTCCTCCGTCAGCAGGCGCGCCCAGTAGTCGCCTTCCTCACCCTTTTCGGTATTCAGCACTGTGTATGGGCTGGCTTTCTCGTCGGGCAGCATGGCATCCAACCCGGCAAAAATCACCTTGATCGCCACAAAGAGGACCAGGATCAGGGCAACCAACCCCACAATGGTCAGCGTACTGCTTTTCTTTTCGTTCTCGTTCACAAAATACCTCCTGGGTTCTGTCCCGCAAAATGGTTATCGGATATTTAATTTCTTCTCAACATCATTGAGGTTGATGGTCAGCATTCTGGAAATGCCCTGCTCCTGCATAGCGACGCCGTAGAGCACGTCGGCCTCCCTCCCAATCGGCTCATGCCGATTGGGGCCCCCAGTTGATTGAAATCCTCGGGCGAAATAAATTCGCCCTGCGGCAAAATCGCACAGGTGCGATTTTGTACGGCGCTTATCGCGCCGCGCCGCCTTTGGCGGCGTCATGTCGTCGGCCGACATGTTCTCCGCCGTCACAGGATATTCAACTCTTTTTCTACATCGTTCAGGTTGATGGTTAACATCCGGCTGATACCCTGCTCCTGCATAGTGACGCCGTAGAGCACGTCGGCCTCCCTCCCAATCGGCTCATGCCGATTGGGGCCCCCAGTTGATTGAAATCCTCGGGCGAAGTAAATTCGCCCTGCGGCAAAATCGCACAGGTGCGATTTTGTACGGCGCTTATCGCGCCGCGCCGCCTTTGGCGGCGTCATGTCGTCGGCCGACATGTTCTCCGCCGTCACA
>Ga0129309_1001362_pt1 | contig 12512 bp, 11 predicted proteins | sample L1105metagenome_FD_94439 | JGI IMG/M metagenome (GOLD analysis project Ga0129309, IMG submission 94439) | Ring-tailed lemur group fecal microbial communities from Wisconsin, USA - L1105 metagenome | ecosystem: Host-associated > Mammals > Digestive system > Large intestine > Fecal | place: USA...
CAGATCGATCAGTTCAGTCGGATGGATTCCCTTGCCTTCATAATAGGCATAATTCATAGTATCCCCTTCAGGAAGCATAGCCTTAGTCATCTTGCCTTTATACTGTTTCTTCAGATAAGCCTCCTCCCCATACAGAAGGTAGGCTTGTCTGAACTTTCCTGTCTTAATATCTTCATTCAAACTTTTCATGAACTATCTTACCATATCTCTTGAGATCTCTTCCAGCGAATGCGCACCGCACATTGCCATTGCATCCTCTAATTCGGCCGCCAGTTTATCTGTATATGCTGCAACACCTTCTGCCGCACCGCCATATACAGCCGTTACGTATGGGCGTCCGATCAGAACCGCATCCGCTCCAAGAGCCAGCGCTTTGAATACATCTACGCCAGAACGGATTCCGCCGTCTACGAAGATCTTCATCGTTCCTCCCACAGCATCTGCAATCTCTTCCAGCACTTCTGCCGTCGCCGGGCACTGATCAAGGACGCGCCCGCCGTGATTCGATACAACAATCGCTGCTGCTCCTGCTTCTTTCGCTTTCAGTGCTCCTTTTACTGTCATAATTCCCTTCACAATAAATGGAACTTCTGCCTCTTTTACAACCTCTTTCAATTCTTCTACCGTCTTGCTTCCAGCCGGAGGGGTCAGATTCTTAAGGAATGGAAGTCCTGCCGCATCGATATCCATAGCAACTGCAAAAGAACCGGACGCTTTGATCATCGCCAACTTCTCCTTCAAAGTGTTGATATCCCATGGCTTTACCGTCGGGATTCCTTTGCCTCCCTGTTTCTTAACCGCCTCTGTTGCTGCCACCATGACTGCCGGATTCGTGCCGTCTCCTGTGAACGCTGCAATTCCTGCATCCACGCAGGCGGGAACCAGAATATCATTGTATTCCAGATCATCATACTTATCCCCATAGTGAAGTTTCATAGCACCAATCGGGGCAGCGAAAATCGGAAGCCGGAATGTCTGTCCGAATAAGTTGAGGGTCGTATCTACCGATTGATTTTCACAGATTGTATCCATGTTGACACAGAGTTCCTGCCATTTATCATAATTACGGATTGCAACCGTTCCGCTTCCTTTGGCTCCTGGTCCCGGCATCTGGCTGCTGCACGCCTTACCGTTGCACACCGGACAGGCTTTGCAGTATTCTCCCATGCAGGTTCTTGCATTCTTAAGTACCTCTTGATATGTCATCTTTCTATTACCTCTTTTCTTAATATATATAATTAATAATATACTTTTCGATATCTTTCTTTCAAATTATACTGAATCTTTGTTTTTAATTCAACCGTTTGGAGATGTATTCCTAAAATACCTTTTTATTTCAGTATATCACTATTAAACCTCATTCTTCCATCCCTCACAATTATCACAATCGCACCCTGATCCTGCGTGGAATAGATCTTACTCCCCGCATCTTTCAGTCTGTAGAGTGTCTCCTGATGAGGATGTCCATACCGATTATCCTGCCCTGCCGATATCAAAGCATATTTAGGGCATACAGAATCCAGAAATTCTTCACTGGAAGAATTCTTAGAGCCATGATGCGCAACCTTCAGAACCTCCCACGTACAATCCTGATACCCTAAAGCAAGAAGGCTTGTTAAGTTTTCCTCTCCCTCTTCTTCCACATCTCCGGTAAGCAGCATATCATATCCACCATACCGGACTGCCAGAACCATCGACGCTGCATTCCCAGGTTCTATCTTCTTGGATGCACCTGGCTGCAGGCATGTAATGTTCATCTCTCCCTCTGTCAAGTTCTGTCCCGGCTGTATCACAGCCACTTTTACTCCTGCACTGTCCGCCTTATGTGCCAGTTCTTTTAGATTGTCGTCCCACACCTCTTGTACAGGAAGAACCAGTGTCCCTATCCTTACACCAATTTCCTGTCGGCTGATCAATTCTTCCACACCATTCATATGATCACTGTCACCATGAGATATGAACGCATAGTCAATCTTACTGACACCTTGCGACTTTAGAAACGGTTCTATACGATACCTCCCTACGTTCTTCACATCACTGCTCCCTCCGTCAATCAGATAGGTTCCGCCATCCGGACCTTTTAAAAATATTCCATCACCCTGTCCCACATCCAACATGGTGACTCCCAGACTGCCTTTTTCTCCCCAACGAATCATCAACATCAAACTACTAAGAATCCACAGTATCACTACGCATCTCTTCCACATTATTATGTTATCCCTATACAGTTTCTTCTGCTGATCTTGCTTCACATTGCTGCCCTTTTCTATTTTTTCTCTCTTTAAACTTTCCATAGAAACTAATAACTTTCTTTTCAGTGTTAAGACCCCCAGCAGCAAAAACATATAGTACATAACCATCTGCCAGATTGCAGGTCTTCCTGTCACAACTCTTGCTCCGGGAAGCATAATTGCTATATCGCAGCTCTTTTTATAGATCCAAAGGATTACACGGCACAATGTAAAACAGACTACTGATACAGGCATGATCATCGTATCACAGATGCTGCCCAACATTCCCGTGAATAAAAGCACCGACATTAAGGGAATCACAAAGAGATTCAAGAAAAATGAATATAATGGAAACTCAAAGAAATAATAGAGCAGTATCGGTAAAATCACCAGATGAATACTAATACTTGCTCTCAGACCCTGAACCACAGACTCTTGGGCGAAACTTACCAATATGGAATATTTTTTAGCATCACGCCTCCCGGCACTTTTCCCAATATACTTTTTAACAGCAGATGTCTGCTGCATCACAGGAAGCACCGTCAAAATTGCGAACACCGCACCAAAGGATAGCCAGAACCCTCCATCAAATAAGTACAACGGTCTCCACACCAGAGTGACTAATGCCGCTACCGCCAATGCCGTTGGCGCATCATAATGCCGTCCGGCAATATCCGCCCCTACCCGGAACAAGAACATTACAAGCGCACGTATCGCCGATACCGTAAGACCTATCATAACGATGTACAGTACCAGAAACAGGATACCGGCGATTCCGCCGATCGGATATGAACCCGTAAGCCTCCTAAGAATCCGATACATACCAATCCCTATAAAGGACAGATGAAGCCCTGAGATTGCCAGGATATGACCAATACCATTTGCCTGATATAACGCTTTCAGTTCCTGATCCATATCTGATTTCTCGCCCAGCATCATGGCACCCATGGTCGTTCCATCTTCTTCCCCCATAGCATCCACCAGATTCTCTTTCCATTTGCTTCGAAATTCCACGAGCGCATTCTTTAATTCCCATCTAGACGAATCCAGCAGACGAACCTCTGTTGCCCATACGATTCCATGGATGTCCTGAATCTGGTAATAACGCTTCTGGTCGAAATTTCCCGGATTCCTGGCATTTTCAAAAAAGGACACTTCTCCTTTAATCTCTACCATATTTCCGATGTGTATTTGTATATTTGGATCTATATATGCGATAATCTTTGACTCTTGGAACGATGGTTCCTTATGTTGAATTTGCGATATTCGTTGTATAGAATTTTTCTTTAGATAAACTGCCTGATAATTTTCTTTCTGTTCCAGATAATACACCTGACCGTACACCGTCACGACATCCTCCTGAGATGCCATTTGTTCCAGCGGCGAAGGGCGAAGTTCTCTTATGAACCTGCTCCCTCCGCCAGTCACAGCCAGCACAATTGCCGCCAGTATCATCAGGCACACATATAATAACGGCCTGTTTTTCACTTCTCATTCTCCTCCACAAGATCCAGATCCCTCGACAACGGCTTGTTCAGATCAACGCTTCCCATATACTGGATATTCGATTCTCCACCAACCAATATCTGAACCTGGCTGTATGAGCCTCCATCTACAATAGAATTCACGATTGCATAGACCGTAATCTTCGGATCGATCATATAAGTGTTATTCAGGAATCCCTCATCCAGATTCACATAACACACACCATCTTTGACCGATATGCCAAGTATCTTCGTCTCCGGTGGAATCACAGGCTTATTTCCTTCGATTGTCGGTCCCTTGATCAATTGTTCCACGATCAGTTTCTCCATCGACATATTGCTGTTATAGCGGATGCTTACATTCTCCTGTACCAGTTTATCTCCCTTTTCATTGGCAAAATAAAGTTTCAGATCGCCAACCTGATAAGAATACAGCGACGAGCCCGTATTCTGAATAAAATCTTCCGCCTTCATATACCCGATTTCATTTCCTTCCTGATCCCTCAGCGGCTGATCACCGATAAAGAAGTCAATATACTCAACCTCCGAAATCTGTGCCAGGGTCTGCACCACCGCAGCACGAAATAGCACTTCTTCGCTTCGCCGCATATCTTCATACGCACTATTAAAATGAAGATCTAAGATTCCTTCATTCAGCGTCCATTCCTGAACTTGAACCTTTTCTGAAAATACACTCTTATAATCTATTGAATCCGGCTCCTTAGCCATGTTCTTCAGCATATCGCCAATCTGGCTTTCCGTATCCTTCTCTTTCATCTCATACGCTTCCTTCACAAGCGCAGTCCCTTCTGCATTTACAAAGCACAGGAACGTCTCACCCTCGCCAGGTTCTTTTCCTCTTGTGCACCCGACAAGAAACAGGCAGAGCAGGATGCATACGATAGAATAATATTTCTTTTTCTGATTCATACTGCTTGACCCCCTAACTAAGACACATAGGTCAGCGGAATACGCACTGTGAACGTCGTTCCCTCTCCAACCTGGCTAAAGACCTTAATCGCTCCTCTATGCATTACCACTGCACTTCTGGCAATCGCAAGCCCTAGGCCGGTTCCGCCGATCTCTCTGGAATGAGACTTGTCCACACGATAGAATCTTTCAAATACATGCTCGATCGCCTCCTCCGGAATTCCCATTCCTGAATCTGCAACCTCAATATAACAGTTCTTATGGTCTGCATTCAAAGAAACATGAATCCATCCATTTTCTTTGTTATACTTAATTGCATTCTCTACAAGGTTCGTTATGGCAAGAGATATCTTCACCTCATCTACTTCTGCCGTAACCGGGCGGAAACTTTCGAATACCACTTCAATATTACGTGTTGCCGCAATCGGTCTTAACTGCTTAAGGATTCGCTCTACCAGTGCATTCATATTCTCAGACTTAATATTCACCGTGCTTGCAGTCTTGTCCATCTTAACCAGGGATAACAGATCATTAATAATCTTATTCTCCCTTTCAATCTCCTCTGACAGGTCGCCCATGAACTCCTTATAAAGTTCCGCAGGCACTTCCTCTTGCGCAAGCAGAGAATCTGCCAGCACCTTCATAGAAGTAAGAGGCGTCTTCAGTTCATGGGACACATTCGACACAAACTCATTCTTCGAATCATCCAGTACCTTCATCCTTCCCAGCATCTTATTAAACGCTTCGGATATCCGCATAGTCTCCGTATAAGCATTCTCATGCAGATAATTATCCTCATATCCTTCTGTTACTGCCTCGATAGAGTGGGTGATTCTCTGGAATGGTCTTACCATCATGAATCCGGCCGCAAAAGCCAGCACCATCATAACCATTCCTACAGTCAGTCCCACAATAATGATTCTTTCATCTAACACCTGAATATTATCGTTCATCGAATCTGTCGACACACTCACCAGCATCACACCCGTAATCTTTTCATTTCCAAGATCATAAATAGGTGAAGTCACTTCTATATATCTGTTCTTTTTGTCATAATTACTGGTACCTTTTCCACGAAAACACCGAATAACATCTTCGGAAACGATAGTCTTTCCCTTATCCATATCATATGTATCTTCTTTAATACGGAAATCATGATCAACCACCAGAACTCTTCCATTATAGATATTCGACAACTGAATCAGTTCTGTCTTAATCGCCTCAGATGTGTCACCCGTCAGATAATTCGTATTACTTAACTGGTTACAAAGAATGGTACATTGATTCTGTATCTCGGCAGTCCGTACCTCTACTGCCCGTTTCTCATAACTACTTAAAATGACTCCCCTTAGAATCACCCAAGGCACTATCCCTGACAGGAAGACCAAAAGGATGATTCGAAAACGGAGACTTTTAAGCACATTATTTTTTAAATATTTCCTAACCCCTGAAATAATAACCAACACCCCATTTTGTATATACGTATTTCGGATCACTCGGATTCGTCTCAATCTTCTCTCTCAACCGACGTATATGTACATCTACAGTTCTTGCATCTCCGGGATATTCATATCCCCATACAATATTCAGCAGATTCTCCCGGCTGTATACCTTATTCGGGTTCATCGCCAGAAGTTCCAGAAGATCGAATTCTTTCGCCGTCAGATTGATCTCTTTCTCACCGATGATCACACGCCGGCTCTCACAATCAATCTTCATCTCGCCCTTTACGATCACTTTCTCATTCGCCTGTCCCTGGTCGCGCTTGCTGGTACGACGTATAATTGCTTTAATACGGGCTTTTACCTCCAGAATATTGAAAGGCTTCGTTATGTAATCATCTGCGCCATATTCCAGTCCAAGAATCTTATCCATATCATCGCTTCTTGCTGTCAACATCACAATCGGCACATCTGAGAATTCACGAATCTGCTGGCACACTTCGAAGCCATCATGTTTCGGCAGCATAATATCTAACAAGATCATATCATAAGCATTCTCCCGCGCCAGTTTTAACGCTTCCTCCCCATCATAAGCGCAATCAACCTTCATTCCATCCTGCTCAAGGCTGAAACGAATTCCTTTCACGATAAGTTTTTCATCATCCACAACTAATACTCGTCTACTCATCTAACCTCTCCCTTATTATGTTCATATCTTAATCTGGTCTTTGATCTTGTTATATGTACCTTCTTTGATTCCTTCTACTTCCATCAGTTCTTCTGCCTTACGGAAGCCCCCATGTTCCTCTCTGTAATTGATAATTGCCGAAGCCTTCGCCTCTCCGATACCAGAAAGCGTCATCAATTGCTCCTTGGATGCAGTATTTAGATTCACCTTTCCATCATCCTGATTTTGACCGTCTGCACCTTGCGCCGATGCTCCCGACATTCCTTGGGCTGTATTGCCTTGTATCACTTCCTCTTTCGACAAGACATATAACTGCTGCCCATCTTCAAGCACTGCCGCCTGATTCAGCGACTCTTCCAACGCTTCATCCGTCAATCCGCCTGCTGCTTCTACAGCCTCATATATACGGCTGCCACTCTTAAGCATATAGACGCCCGGACTTACAACCGCACCGCATACATGGACATAGATATTGCCTTTTTCAAGAGAATCTTCCATCTGTACTTTATCTGTCTCTTTCGTTTCTTCTGATACTTCTTCCTGTTCTTCTTCTGTTCCTTCTATCTCTGCTTCTTCCAACCAGACATGCTCGCCCTCACTCTTTCTCGCACACCCTGTTAACAGAAGCAACATTATCATAAGAATAATAAAACAAACCTTTTCCCATGTCTTTCTATGCATATGAACTCCTTTGCAGCCTGTCGAAACCGCAAATACCCCGCTTATGCCTAGACAGATTTATTGTACTATTTCCATTGAAAAATTGCAACTCCAATCAGTGCAATCACCATACCGATTACTTTCCTCCACTCCAAAGGCTCCTTCTCTACACCAAACAGTCCAAGAAGTTCGATTACATAAGCAATAATTAATTGGGAGATCACAATCAGAAGTGCCGCCTTCGCAGGTCCAAGCTGCTCCATACTCTTAATGACGGTCCAGGTGATACCCGCACCGATCACACCTCCTAAGAGCACATATTTGGGCTCTACTTTTGTCAACGTCATCACATCATCCCTGCCAGCGATCAGCCACGCCACAAAGCACAGGGCAAATGCGCTTAACTGCACCCACGCATTGCTGACCCACATTCCAGTCGTCTCTGTTACCTTTGTATTAAATACTCCTTGTACACTCATTAACGCTCCCGATAAAAGAGCAATAAAAAAACCAATCATCAGATCTACCTCCTACATTCCTGTAAATAGTATATCCAATGATTGCTTTTTTATGTTTCTGTAATCTATGAAAGTATGTGTTTTATCTTCTCTACAAATTCATCAATCTGCTTTTTTTCAATCACAAGCGGAGGAACCAGACGAAGCACATTCCCCTTCGCACTGATGACTAATAAACCTTCTTTCAACGCTTCTGCCGACACTTCTCCCACAGGTCTGGTGATCTCAATTCCCTGAATCAGACCGATTCCTTTCTTCTGAACGACAGCATCGCATTCCTTCAGCAACTCATCCAGTTTCTGCGACAAGTACTCACCCACCTCATGTACATGCGCCACCAGATTCTTCTTTTCAAAGATCTCAATCGTCTTAGCCACTGCTGCACACGCAAACGGGTTGCCTCCATATGTGGTTCCATGATCTCCCGGCTCGAGTGAATATTCTGCCACAGCCTCGGTCATTGCAAACGCTCCTACCGGGACACCACTTCCAATTGCTTTTGCCATAGTCATGATATCCGGCTTTGTACCGTAATGCTGCCATGCAAACATCTTGCCGGTACGTCCCATTCCACACTGGATCTCATCACAGATCATGAGGATGCCTTCTTTATCACACAATTTTCGAATCCCCTTCATGAATTCTGGTGTCGCAATATTGATTCCTCCCTCACCCTGCAAAGGCTCCAGGATGATCGCACATGTCTTATCACTCACTAAAGCTTTTACACTATCCAAATCATTAAATTTTGCGAACTTCACACCCTGAATTAACGGTTCATAAGGCGTACGGTAACTTTCTGTTCCTGTCACGGACACCGCTCCCATGCTCCGTCCATGAAAAGAATTCTCCATTGCAATGAATTCGTAACGACCGCTGCCTTTCTTCCATGCATATTTACGTACTGCTTTCAGCGCTCCTTCATTCGCCTCTGTTCCACTGTTGGTAAAGAATACTCTGTCCATGCCAGAGACACGTTTTAATGCCTCTGCCGCCTGACCACAACTTGTATTGTAATACAGATTGGACGTGTGCATTAACTTATCAATCTGTGTTTTTAATGTATCATTCAGTTCCTGATTGCCATATCCAAGACCGCATACGGCGATTCCCGCTGCAAAGTCCAGATATTTCTTTCCTTCTGTATCATAGAGATATACGCCTTCTCCATGATCAAGCACAACCGGAAATCTGTTATAAGTATGCACGAGTCCTTTTTCTGTTTCTTCTATATATTGATTCATTTCTATTCCTACTCTCCGTGATAAAACTTTTCCTCATTGTCATTCAAAATCGCTGTTCCGATACCTTTATTCGTGAAGATTTCAAGAAGCAGGCAATGCGGAATTCTTCCATCCAGGATATGCACTCTTGATACTCCGTTTTCAATGGCATCAATACAATTCTGGATCTTCGGCAGCATACCGCCTCCAATATACCCCTCTTCCATCAACGCTCTTCCATCAGATACCCGAAGTTCCGATATCAGCGTCTCAGGATCAGACGGATCCTTATATACGCCTTCAATATCCGTCAGGAATGCCAGTTTCTCTGCATGCACGGCTCTTGCAATAGCGCATGCCGCATCGTCTGCATTAATATTATAAGTATGAAAGTCATCATCCATACCAACCGGACATATGATCGGGAGAAAATCTTTCTCCAGCAAGTCAAATAAAATATCCGCATTCACTTCTTTGACCTCGCCAACGAATCCGATATCTTCTCCGTCTGCGTATTTCTTATCAACCTTTAACAATGCTCCGTCTTTTCCACTGATTCCGATGGCACGGACTCCAAGGCTTTCTACTAACTGTACCAGGCTTTTATTCACCTTGCCAAGCACCATCTCTGCCAATTCCATCGTCGCCTCATCCGTGACACGAAGTCCGTTGATGAATTCCGGCTCCATGCCGACTCTGCCAACCCATTTGCTGATCTCTTTCCCACCGCCGTGAACGATGATCGGCTTAAATCCTACTAATTTCAGAAGAGTTACATCCTGGATGACCTGCTCTTTCAACTGTTCATCCACCATGGCACTTCCGCCGTATTTGACAACGATTATCTTTCTATTGAAACGCTGGATATAAGGCAGGGCCTCAATCAGCACTTCTGCTTTCTCCAGGTATTTCTGCATTGATTTGTTCATGACCTCTTACTTTCCTCCTTATGCAAACAGACAACTCTCATTCCTGACATCTGCAATTAACTTCTGTAATCCGCATTGATCTCGATATAGCCATGTGTCAGGTCGCAGCCCCAAGCAGTTGCTTCTTTATCTCCCATCTTCACATCTGCGATTGCAGTCACCTCAGATTCAGACAATATCTTAGTTGCTTCTTCCTCACTGTAATCAACTGCCGTACCATTCTCGATGATCTGAATCTTGCCTGCCTTGCTTACGAAAAACAGATCCACCTTCTCAGGATCAAACTGTGCTCCGGAATATCCCATTGCACAGAGGATTCTTCCCCAGTTCGCATCATGACCTGCGATAGCTGTCTTAGTAAGATTGGAACATACAATGGATTTTGCAAGAGTCTTCGCCTGCTCTACGCTCTCACATCCAACTGCCTTAACTTCGAATAATGCGGTAGCGCCTTCTCCGTCTCCGGCAATCTTTTTCGCCAGATATTCATTGATTGTATGAAGCGCTTCTGCGAAGTTCTTATAATCTTCACTTCCGTATACAATCTCCGGATCCTCTGCAAGACCATTTGCCAGTAAGATTACGGTATCATTCGTAGAAGTATCTCCATCTACAGAGATCATATTGTATGTATCATCTACATCTTCACTTAACGCTTTCTGAAGTGTCTCCTTAGAAATCACCGCATCTGTGGTGATGAATGCAAGCATAGTACACATATTCGGATGGATCATCCCTGAGCCTTTTGCCATACCACCGATGGTAACAGTCTTTCCTCCTACTTCGATCGTAACAGCCAATTCCTTCTCACAGGTATCTGTCGTCATAATTGCTTTGGCTGCCTCGGTTCCATTCTCCAGTGTATCATTCTTCTTGCCAGCCAGCACTTCGATTCCTGCGGTCAGTCTGTCGATCGGCATCTGCTTGCCGATGACGCCCGTAGAACCGATCAGTACGCCATCTTCTGAGATATCCAGAGCTTTTGCGGCTGCGACAGCCGTATCTTTACAATATCCGAATCCTTCTGCTCCTGTACAGGCATTGGCGATTCCCGAATTCACGATTACCGCCTGCACTTTGGCACCGCTTTTTACCACCTGCTGATCCCATTTCACCGGAGCCGCTTTAACTACATTCTTCGTAAATGTTCCTGCTGCCACACATGGCACCTGGCTGTAGACCATTGCCATATCTGTTCTGTCTTTGTATTTGATCCCTGCCGCTGTAGATGCTGCCTCATATCCTTTTGCTGCGGTTACTCCGCCTTTGATGATTTCCATAGTATTCTCCTCCTTAATATTCCATCGTCTTTATTCTGTCATTTCTATTACTGCTCATTAAATGCCGTAATATTTTTTTCATTTAATACAAAATCATAATAATTCAAGTCCAGTCTCTTAGTCCAGCCGATCGTATTCCAGAATGCATTGCCGATATCATTCTTCGTAAATGCAATCAGGCAGACTTTGTTGATCTGTTCCTTCTTCAATTCTTCCATGGCTTTTACTACCATAGTTTTGCCGATTCCCCGTCGCCTGTATGCCTCATCTACACACACATGATACAGGCATCCTCTCCGTCCGTCGTGTCCGCACAAGATGCTTCCTACTACCTTGCCATCTTCGGTTGCCACCACGCTTGTCGTCGGATTCCGCTTAAGGAAACGGTCAATTCCTTCTCTGGAGTCATCCACGCTTCTTAATCCGAAGCCCCTGATCTTGGTCCAAAGCGCATATACTCCATCGTAATCCTCTATTGTCATTGTTCGAATCATAATCGTTTTTTGTATACCTCCTCCTACTATTGACTGTATATTCGTTACAGACTCACTGTAAATGATCGTACCTGCATTTTATGGGAACATCGGGACCAGTTCCAGACCTTCGCTTTCCGGAAGCCCAAACATCAGGTTCATATTCTGTACTGCCTGCCCCGCTGCGCCTTTTACCAGGTTATCGATCGCGCCCATCATGATGATACGGTTGGTTCTTGGATCAATCTTGAAATTAATATCCACATAGTTGCTGCCTTCTACCCATTTTGTTTCCGGGCAGACACCCTCATCCAATACACGAATGAATCTTTCCTTCTGATAATATTTGTCATAGATTGCCTTCACTTCTTCATAGGTAACATCCTTCTTCAAAGAAGCATATTCCGTTGCCAGGATTCCCCGGTTCATCGGAACCAGATGAGGAGTGAAATTAATCACGACCTCCTCGCCCGATGCATAACCCAGCTGTTCCTCAATCTCTGGCGTATGTCTGTGAGAAGCCACACCATACGCCTTAATATTCTCGTTCACTTCACAGTACAGATTCGGAACTTTTGCGCCTCTTCCCGCACCGGAAGTACCGGACTTTGCATCCACGATCAGCGTCTTCATATCGATGATGCCTTCTTTTGC
>Ga0129309_1001363_pt1 | contig 12509 bp, 10 predicted proteins | sample L1105metagenome_FD_94439 | JGI IMG/M metagenome (GOLD analysis project Ga0129309, IMG submission 94439) | Ring-tailed lemur group fecal microbial communities from Wisconsin, USA - L1105 metagenome | ecosystem: Host-associated > Mammals > Digestive system > Large intestine > Fecal | place: USA...
AAAGTAAGTCCTGTATTCATCGCACAGGCAGGACAGTATGCAGAGAATGTTTACTTTGGAAAGCCTTGCGGTCTGATGGATCAGATGGCATGTTCCGTTGGAGGATTGATCAACATTGATTTTGCGGATCCATCCGAACCGGTCATGAGAAAAGTAGAAGTAGAATTTGAAGATTATCATCACAGTTTGTGTATCGTAGATACGAAAGGTTCTCATGCAGATTTGACGGATGAATATGCAGCGGTGCCTGCAGAGATGAAAGCAGTTGCTGAGAAGTTAGGCAAACCGGTACTTCGCCAGATCGATGAAGCAGAATTCTATAAGAAGATTCCTGAATTAAGAAAAGAACTGGGAGACAGACCGGTACTGCGTGCGATTCATTTCTTAAACGAGAATAAGAGAGTCGGACAGCAGGTTGCTGCATTGAATGAAGGACGTTTTGAAGAGTTCTTACAATTGGTAAAAGAATCCGGAAATTCTTCTTATAAATATCTGCAGAATGTATACACGAGCAGAGATGTACAAAATCAGGCAATGTCAATCGGACTTGCAGTTGCAGAAACTGTTTTGGGAACACATGGAGTCAGCCGCGTTCATGGAGGCGGATTCGCAGGAACGATTCAGATCTTTGTAGAGAATGAATTCGTACCGGAGATTAAAGCTGCGATGGACGGCGTATTTGGCGAAGGATCCTGCCATGTATTAAAGGTTCGTAAATACGGTGGAATGAAAGTATTAGCATAAGATAGATAAAGAGGGATGTTTAAGATGACGGTGAATGAAAGAATCGCACAGCTGGTACAATACGGTTTGACAACAGGTTTGATCTCTGAGGAAGATAAAATCTATACGACAAATCAGATTTTAGAAGTGATGCAGTTGGATAGCTATGAAGAACCTGAAAAAACAGAAGATGCTCCGTTGGAAGTAATCTTAGAAGATCTGTTGGCGGATGCTTACGAAAGAGGACTGATGGAGAATGATGGAATTGTTCAAAAAGATTTATTTGATACAAAGATCATGAATTGTCTGATGCCTCGTCCAAGCGAAGTGGCAAGAGAATTTTGGAACAAATATAAAAAGTCTCCGAAAGAAGCAACAGATTATTATTATAAATTGAGCCAGGACAGCAATTATATTCGACGTGACCGAATCAAAAAGGACATGAGATGGACAGTAGAAAGTAAATATGGAGCAATTGATATCAGCATTAATCTTTCAAAGCCGGAAAAAGATCCAAAAGCGATCGCAGCAGCGAAGCTGCAGAAGCAGAGCAGTTATCCGAAATGTCAGCTGTGCATGGAGAATGAAGGATATGCCGGTCGTGTGAACCATCCTGCAAGACAGAACCATCGAATCATTCCGATTACGATCAATGGAAGACCATGGGGATTCCAGTATTCGCCATATGTATATTATAATGAACATTGTATCGTACTGTCCGGCGAACATGTTCCGATGAAGATTGATAAAGAAGCATTCCGGAAGTTGTTTAGCTTTGTAGAGCAATTTCCACATTATTTTCTCGGATCCAATGCGGATCTTCCGATCGTTGGAGGTTCAATCCTGACACATGATCATTTCCAGGGAGGAAATTATACATTTGCGATGGCAAAAGCTCCAATGGAAAAGAAATTCATAATTCCGGGATACGAAGACGTAGAGGCAGGAATTGTAAAATGGCCGTTATCCGTGATCCGTATCCGGAGCAAAAGCACGGAAAGACTGATTGATCTTGCGGATTACATTTTGAAAAAATGGCGCGGATATACAGACGCAGATGCATTTGTATTTGCTGAAACAGACGGCGAGCCTCATAATACGATTACTCCGATCGTAAGGAAAAAAGAAGATATCTATGAACTTGACCTTACACTGCGGAATAACATTACAACAGAGCAATATCCTCTTGGCGTATATCACCCACACGCACAATACCATCACATCAAAAAAGAGAACATTGGCCTGATTGAAGTTATGGGGCTTGCAATCTTACCGGCAAGACTGAAACATGAAATGGAACTCCTTGCAGACTGCCTGGTTAATCAGAAAGACGTAACGGCATATGAGGAGTTAGAAAAACATGCGGCATGGGTGAAAGAATTTGTTCCAAAATATGATGCTATTACAGAAGAAAATGTCTGGGATATTATTAAGGAAGAAATTGGACAAGTATTTGTAAATGTCTTAGAAGATGCCGGTGTATACAAATGCACTCCGGAAGGCAGAAAAGCTTTTGACCGTTTTGTGGCAACTTTATAATCAGAGAAAGAGAATCTACAGGATTCTGATAAAATCGCTCTCCTACTTTTTGTAAAATTTCAATATATACTTCAAAATACCGCCTGCACCCCTTGGCGGTATTTTGCTGTGTAAATAAGATTATTGACATATGCCCATAATCTGTTATAATAAGCGTAGAGACGAACAGGAGGAGTACCTATGGCCAGACCAATCAAGTGCAGGAAAGTATGTCATTTCCCACAGATATTAGAATTTCAGCCGGTAGCGGAGGAAGAGAACAAAGTTCCGATTTCTTTAACGGTGGATGAATATGAAGTCATACGACTGATCGACAAGGAAGGATTGTCTCAGAGTGAATGCAGTGAATTTATGCAGGTTGCCAGGACAACCGTACAGAGGATCTATGAATCGGCGAGAAAGAAGCTGGCGGATGTGTTGGTCGATGGACGGCCGCTCAGAATTGAAGGAGGAGACTTCAGGCTTTGTGATGGAAGGGACTCGGAATGTGGATACGGTAGATGCTTTAAGCAGATCTATCATGAGCAATATAAAAAACCAAAAGGAGATAAGATGATGAGAGTTGCAGTAACCTATGAAGATGGCCGGATCTTTCCGCATTTCGGCCGTACGGAGCAGTTTAAAGTGTATGATATTGAAGATGGAAAGATTCTTTCCTCGGAAGTTGTCGGCACGGATGGAAAAGGTCACGGAGCACTTGCCGGTGTTCTGGGAGCATTGAATGCAGATGTGCTGATCTGTGGCGGCATTGGCGGAGGCGCGCAGGCGGCACTTGCGGCAGCCGGTATTCAGTTATATGGCGGAGTATCCGGTGATGCGGATAATGCGGCTCAGGCTTTTGCAGAAGGCAGACTGGAATTTCAGCCGGATATTCAGTGCAATCACCATGGACATCATGGAGAAGGACACGCGTGCGGCGATCATGGATGCGGTCAGCATTAATGTCGGGTAAGAAATCACGAACGACGAACGGGCAGGAATCTTTATAGGATCCCTGTCCGTTTTGTAAACTTACTTTAATTTGTTATAAAAGAATAAGAAAATCTTTATCTCTATAAATAATACCGGTATTGCACCTACGATACAAAGAAGTAACTGACATAATTGTGTTAACATAGCTTGTGATCCCCCCTTTGATGGTAAATTGAAAATTAATAAAAGCCAGTGGAGCTTTTATTATAATCGTGTTTTATGGAAATTCTTGCATCTTTTTATATTGTTTTTTTGATAACAAATATACAAAATAGTTTTAATAAAACTTCTGGATTTTCCTTTGAAATCTTATAAATCTTTTTCTTTTTTGGTTTTATAAAATTTGAAAATATCTTTAACTACCATGCAGATAATAGAAAATCCTAATGCAATGAAGACTATCATGTTATAATCTGTTTTTAATTCAATATAAGCAGCATATATAATGATGCCGATCATTGCGATAGTACAAAATAACCATTCTAAAATTTTTTTTAAAGTAGTATTCAATATTCTTCTCCCTTAATTAATAAGAAATAACTTCATACATCGTTTTTTTATAAGAAGACCCTTTGTAATTTTCTTTTTCATAATAAGTTCCTCTAACTTGGTAAATGGTTTTATTCCATTTAGGAACAAATCCTTTTCCTGTATTATTTTTGTAGTAATAGCAAGTCGCCTTTAGAGAAAGATATTTAGTCGGTGATTTTTCTCTAGTTAACCATGCGATAATGCCAGTAGCTACTATACTGAATAACAATATGATGTTGTAATAATTATAGCACAAGTTAATATAATAGCAATTGCTTTTTCTTTTATATTGTTTGATTTCAAAAGCATTCATGTCGGGATATACAGATTGAATCAAAGCAGCTATTGCTGTAACATATGGAACTGCAAATGAAGTTCCGTTTACATACGCATAAGAATCACTAATAGTTGTCGTATAGATATCTTTTCCTGGGGCTACTATATCAACTAATTCTTTTCCATAATTAGAATGAGATTCAAGCTGAAATGTTTTATCTATTGAACCGACTGTTATCCTATTATTTAAGTTAAATGAAGCGGGGTAAGAAGGTGTAGTACCTAAATTTCTTTTTATTCCCTAATTTATTACAACTAGTTTCAGATAAAGCCCATTGATATTTATAATATGGATCCATGATTTCATGAGTTGAAGTATACATGGCAAGGCATATGCAAAATAAAATTATAAAAAATTTCTTCATAAAATATAGTTAGATGGTCTTAGGATATCAAGTATCGGGAATTATATTTATAATCTTCCATTTGTTAAAAATGATTTTACTCTTCTTAAACTTCATTGACTTCTTCCTACCCAACAGGCTGCCACTATGTTTCCGTTTTTTATAATTTCCTTCTATTATATTAATTTTATATTGATAGTTTCATGTTACGTCTAGAAATTTTTGTGTATTACTATTTTTGTATCACCTTGCTCTTTCTAAATGTTACGGATTTTTGATTATTTGAAAGTACACCAGATATTATAATTTTGTAAGTTTTGTTTTTGATAAAAGAATAATATTTTGAGGTACATAACAAATAGCCATCTGTTGATAGGTTGCTCCAACTTTTTATTTTTTTAAATTTACCATCTGTTTTACAATAAAGAGTAATTGTAGCATTGATTTTTTTTGTAACTGAATTTCCCTTTATAGTTGTGGTTATTTTTGAAGATGTTTTAGAATCGCCAATTTTTAAATTCCATGCTTTTAATTCTGGATTTTGTGCAGCCATAATATCTGTTTTTGTATAAGTAAGACTTACAACAAAAAGCAGCATAAATGCCAGACAAAGAAAATATTTTTTCTTCATTCGTTTTTCCTTTCCAGACAATGAATTGCTACATTTTGTAAGCTTACATATATATAACCGTAAGAGATGCGTATTTTCCCCAAAATTTTTTAGAATTTACAATCTTTTTTTCATCCTTTATAATATAGACAATATTAGTGAAGATGAGGGTAGAAAATATATGTTAGCTTTTTATACAGTAATTGACAACGAAGCGGACAGAGATAAATTCGACAGAATATATGAAAAATATAAAAGACTTGTTTACTGTATTGCATATAAAAAACTACAGGACAGGCATTTGGCAGAAGATGTGACACAGGAAACTTTTTTTCGAATAGCAGAAAATATGCACATGTTTGAGGAGGTTCATTCGTCAAAGACGAAGAATCTGGTTGCACGAATTGCGTTGGGAAAAGCAATTGACTTGATTCGTTCCAGAAAAAACATATTTATTATGGAAGAAAAAGATAATATGTGGATGAACGTGGAATCAGAAAGTTCTCCTTTATTGGATGATCTGATTTGTAAGGAGACTTATGGTGAATTGCGGTTGGCTATTTCAAAGCTGGAAGAAAAAGATAAAACAATATTACAATTAAGGTATACGTATGAGTATTCTATTCAGGAGATTTCCGGACTTATGGGGATCAGCTATAAAGCTGCGACAAATCGGATTTATCGGGCAAAGGATCGATTAGCCACGTTACTTTTGGAAATGCAAAAGGGAAACAGGGAGGCACAGTGATGAAGAGGAATAATTTTGAGCAGCAGCTTTCAGATGAGTTACTAAAGATGGCTCTTATTGAAGACGCAATGGAATTTTTAGATCAACTGCCTTCTGAAGAAGAGTGCAGGCAATGTTGGGATGAAAAAAACGAGATTGATAAGAAAGTAAAGAAAGGTGCCAAAGACATAAAAAGAAAACAGGGACTTAGAAAAAGTTTTCGTTATACGAGGAAAGTGGCAGCAATCATCCTGATATGTTTCGGAGTGACATTTGTTTCTTTGTTTAGCGTGAAAGCAACGAGACAATATATCATAAAGGCAATCTGGACGCTGAGGGATAATTTTTTAGAGTTGGAGTACGAGGAGGATGGAAAAGCAGACGCAGATTACCAGGTGATGAGACCAACTTATATTCCAATGGGATATACACAGATGGATCATTTTAATGAGGGGATAGAGGTAAAACGATATGAAAACAATAAGAAACAATCATTGGTGTTCTATTTTCAGTCAATATCTAAAAATGCCGTGTCAGGATTTGCCACAGATGGATATGATATCGAGTCAGTGATGATTGGCGATTATGTCGGGAAATTATTTGTTTCAGAAGAAAATGGAATTATGCTTGTCTGGGATGACGGGGTTACACAGTATTGTATAGATTCCAGTACGGTCGATGTAAACGAAGTTTTAAAAATTGCACGTTCTTATCGATAGGGGGGGTAAGAGGATAGGAATGGTATTATAAAAAGGTTTCAAAAATGTCGTATATAGACTTTTTGAAACCTTTTTAATATATGTTATTTCCGTATTCTCTTCAGATTTAAAATATTAATGCTGATACCGATCAGTATTAGAAAGGCAAATATATAATATGGTAGTTGAAAATTTTTATAAAAACCAACAATATAAGTTCCATATAATCTTATTGGAAACAAAGTAATACTGATTATAAGCAAAAGTTGCGATGCTATTGCCAAGACATAAGTGAATCGGTTATAGCTAATATATTGAATCCCAAGTGTAAGTATAAAAACTATAAATATAACAGCAAAATTATATTTAAATATATAAAAACCAGTATAAGAAGGGAATGTTTCTAAATCGGAACCAACAATCATGGATGTATACCAATTCATATTTAGCAAAAGCAACGGTAATAAGGTGAAAATAAAGTTTAATTTTGTTCTTAATGTTTTCATACGATTCCTCCATATTCTTTCGTCTTTTTATCATATTTTGTAAGCTTACATATATATAACCGTAACAAGATCAGATTTTCCCCAAATTTTTTAGAATTTTTTATTTGATATAGAAAAAAGAATTCCGCGAACGGGATTCTAAGTATGTATGGTTTGTAAATGGAGGAAAAATTTTCCATACATGTACAGCTTAAACGATTTGATTGGTTCCTGTCCATAAAAAAGTTGAATTTTCTGCAGAATTTATTACAATAAACATAATGACAGAGATAGAACTTGTATCCAAAATACAAAGAACGAATGGATTGGGAGAAATATATGAAGAACGATAGAACGAGAATGGGATTGATCTTAAAATTCGCTCAAGGAGCAAGAAAGTATTTTGTTATCGTAATTCTTGCTTCGTTGGCTTCTACATGTCTGAATGCATTGATACCGAGAATCTTTCGTTTTACGATTGATTCTGTCTTGAATGTGGATGGAATCCCTTTTTTGAAGGAGCATTTGTGGATTCTTGCAGTTTGTGTCGTGGGCATTGCACTCTTAAATGGTATTGCACTCTTTTTGTATCGGACGTATACGGCAAAAGCGGGAGAAGTGTTTGCAAAGAATATGCGGGATCTTCTGTTTCGGCATGTGCAGAGGCTGCCGATGAAGTGGCACAGTGAAAATCAGACCGGAGATATTATTCAGCGCTGCACGGCGGATGTGGAAGTGATCCGCAATTTTGTTGCAACACAGGTATTGGAGGTGTTCCGGACAGTTTTTCTGGTGATCATTTCACTTTCGATGATGGCGTCTATGAACGGAAAACTGACGCTGACGGCAGTTGCATTTATTCCGGTCATCGTGGCATATTCCGGTGTATTTTTTCATTTGATTTCGAAGAATTTTACGGCTGCCGATGAAGCGGAGGGAGAACTTTCAACGGTCGTACAGGAAAATGCAACCGGTGTCAGAGTTATTCGCGCGTTTGGCCGGGAAAAGTTTGAAATCGAACACTTTGATGAGAAAAATCATGTCTATGCGAATCTTTGGATCAGACTGGGTACTTTGTCCGGATTGTATTGGGGAATCGGAGATCTGATTACGGGATTCCAGATTATCTTTATTATTGTGTTAGGTGCGGTTGAAGCAGTGCATGGCAATATCACGGCAGGAGAATTCGTTGCATTCGCATCTTATAATACGACACTTGCCTGGCCGATCAGAGGTCTGGGACGTATATTATCTGAGATGAGTAAGGCGGGTGTATCTTTTGACCGTGTGAACTATATTTTGGATTCTGTTGAAGAGGACAGGACGGAGACCGGGGAAGTTCCGGAAGCATTTGATATCGGCTTTCACCATGTGACATTTGCATATGAAAGAGATCAAAATGTATTGGAAGATGTTTGTTTTGAGATTAAGGAAGGAACTACCTGCGGCATTCTTGGAGGAACCGGAAGCGGCAAATCAACGCTGGTCCATCTGCTGGATCGGTTGTATGAATTGGAAGAAGAAGCCGGAAGTATCACAATTGGAGGGATTGATATACGGAAGATCTCGAAAAAGTGGCTGCGGGAACATATTGGAATTGTTCTGCAGGAGCCGTATCTGTTTTCCAGAACGATCCGGGAGAATATTGCTGCGGCAAATCCGGAAGCTTCTATGGACGAAATTCGTGAAGCAGCGAAGATCGCATGTGTGGATGATGCGATTGAGGCGTTCCCGGATGGCTATGATACGCTGGTCGGTGAACGGGGCGTTACGTTGTCAGGAGGGCAGCGGCAGAGGATTGCGATTGCAAGAATGCTGCTTTCAAAATCCCCTGTTATGGTATTTGATGATTCCTTATCTGCGGTTGATGCAGAGACGGATACCAGGATTAGGCATGCCCTGCGGGGAAAAATGAAAGAAGCGACCGTGATTTTGATTTCGCATCGAATTACGACTTTGATGGAGGCGGATCAGATTCTTGTCCTGAATCAGGGAAAAGTTGAGGAGAAGGGAAGTCATCATGAGTTGATTCGTCAACGCGGCATTTACCGGAAGATTTACGATATTCAGATGAATCAGGATGACAGGAGACTGATAGAGGGAGGTGACTTTGATGGAGAGTAAATCATTCGATTTTTCAATGTGGAAGAAAATGCTGCCGTTTTTTCGACCGTATTATCGTTACTTTTTTACGACGATCAGCTTAAATGTCCTGCTTGTCGCAGTGGATGTCGTCGTGCCTCTTTTTCAAAGTTATGCCATCGATCATTTTATTGTTCCGGATACGTTGGATGGAATTCATGTATTTGGGTTGACTTATGCAGCGGTGATTCTTATACAGGGGATCAGTGTATTTTTCAGTGTGCGGGCGGCAATCCATATCGAGATGCATGTGGGAAAGGATCTCAAGCGTGCGCAGTTTGTGCATTTACAACAACTTTCTTTTTCCTATTATAATACGACACCGGTTGGATATATCCATGCGAGAGTTATGAGTGATACTTCGAAGATTGCTTCGGTGCTGGCGTGGGGACTGGTCGATATGTTTTGGGCATTTGTATACGTGATCGGTGTGTTTGTGATCATGTTTCTTCTGAATGCAAGACTTGCAGTCATTGTGTTGATGGTAGTTCCATTGATCGCAGTGCTTACCGCCTTTTTTCAGAAGAGAATGCTCTTATGGAATCGGAAGATCCGGGAGGTCAATTCCCGGATTACCGGAGCTTATAATGAAGGAATTACAGGTGTTGAGACGAGCAAGACGCTGGGGATGGAAGCGTTGAACGACCGGTCATTCCGGAATATTACGAGCCGGATGCAGAGAAGCTCGATGACACTCGCGAAGCTGACCGCAATTTATATGCCGCTCATTTTATTCTGCAGTTCTGTCGTAACGGCATTTGTTCTGGTAAGAGGCGGATATCTCGTTCAGAATCAGCTGATCGCACTTGGAACATTGTCTGTATTTTTATCTTATGCCGTTGGCATTTTTGAACCGATCCAACAGCTTGCCAGGCTGATGTCCGATCTGATATCCTGTCAGGCGAATATTGAACGGGTTGTACATCTGCTGGAGCAGAAACCGAATATCGTTGACAGACCGGAAGTCGTTGAGCGGTACGGGGATGCGGTTCATCCGAAGAAAGAAAACTGGGAAAAGATAAAAGGGGAGATTGAATTCAGAGATGTTACCTTTTGTTATCCGGATGGGAAGGAATATGTCTTAGAGCATTTTAATCTGAAGATTCCTGCAGGGACCAATGTTGCGATTGTCGGAGAAACCGGTGCAGGCAAATCAACAATTGTGAATCTGGCAGGAAGATTTTTTGAACCGACGAAAGGGCAGATACTGATCGATGGAAAAGATTACAGAGAACGTTCTCAGCTATGGCTGCACAGTCAGATTGGCTATGTCCTTCAAAATCCGCATTTATTTTCCGGCACGATCAGAGAAAATATCCGATATGGAAGGCTTTCGGCAACGGATCAGGAGATTGAAGAGGCGGCTCACAGCGTATCTGCGGATGAGGTGATCCGGAAACTGGAATCCGGCTATGATACAAATGTCGGAGAAGGCGGCAACCGGCTGTCTACCGGAGAAAAGCAGCTGATCTCTTTTGCGCGGGCAATTCTTGCAAAATCTGCAATCTTTGTTTTGGATGAGGCAACGTCTTCGATCGATACGTGGACGGAGCAGCTGATTCAAAAAGCGACAGAACGGTTGTTAAAAGGGCATACATCGTTTGTCATCGCACATCGATTGTCAACGATCAGAAATGCGGATCTTATTCTGGTCATGAAAGATGGAAGAATTATCGAGCAGGGAAATCATAAAGCGCTGATCCGCAAAAAGGGATATTACTATGAATTATATTCAAAACAGTTTGAAGAAGAACGAATGATGGAAGTATTGGGGTAAAGAAAGATGAGAAAACGAATAAAAGAACAATTGATGCAGGCTGTGGAGACTGATTATAAGAAGTTTAATGAAAAAATCATTCCCGGTGCACAAAATGTGCTGGGAATCCGGATGCCGAAACTCAGAGAAATCGCCAAAAAGGCAGCGAAAACAGATGCAGAAGAATATTTATGGCAGCTGGAAACGGCATTAAGGAATGGAGAACAGCTATATCATGAGGAAATGCTGCTGTATGGTCTGGTGATCGGATATGCAAAGTTTGACAACGGGCAGCGGAAGGATTGGCTCGACCGTTTTATCCCTTATATTGACAATTGGGCAGTCTGTGACAGTTGCTGTATGACATATAAATGGATGAAAAAGGATACGGAATATTGGTGGGGATATCTCCTGCAGCAGATTGAAGTGGAGACAGAATATTCGATTCGCTTTGCGGTTGTCTGCATGCTGGATCATTTCGTGAATGATATTTATATAGAAGAAATACTAAAATGGTGTGATGTGATCGACTATGAGGCATATTATGTGAAAATGGCGGTGGCATGGGCGGTATCCGTATGCTATGTGAAGTATCCGGAGCGGACGGATCGATTTTTAAGGGAGAATCAGATGGATGACGAGACACAGAATAAGGCGATTCAGAAGATCTGTGACTCTTATCGTGTGACAAAAGAACAAAAGCAAATGGTCAGAGGGTATAAAAGAAAATAAATTCAAAAAGTTTTATAAAATTTGAAAATACATTCTTGACATTGTTTGACAATTGCGGTAGAATATTATTCTGTATCATAATGGCTTATTACGCCTAGAGATATATGTAATACGATAACAATATTTCATTTGCAAGGGGTGAAAACGTCGATGGAAAAGAATAGAATTCGTCCAATCCAATCAGGGACAAAGAAAAGGATTAGTTACGCAAGACAGAATGATGTCTTAGAAGTACCTAATCTTATTGAGATTCAGAAAGATTCTTACCAGTGGTTTTTAGACGAAGGGTTAAAAGAAGTTTTTGAAGATATTTCTCCGATTGCGGACTATAATGGACAGTTAAGTCTTGAATTTGTTGACTTTATTTTATGTAGAGAAGATAAAAAATATTCAATCGAAGAATGTAAGGAAAGAGATGCAACATATGCAGCTCCTTTGAAGGTGAGAGTAAGATTATATAATAAGGATGAAGATGAATTTAAGCAGCACGATATTTTTATGGGTGATCTGCCTCTTATGACAGAGACGGGTACTTTCATTATTAATGGTGCGGAACGTGTCATTGTCAGTCAGTTGGTACGTTCTCCGGGTATTTATTATGTAATTGGACATGATAAGATCGGAAAAGAATTATATTCCGCTACCGTAATTCCAAATCGTGGTGCATGGTTAGAATATGAGACGGACTCGAATGATGTATTCTATGTGCGTGTTGACCGTACAAGAAAGGTTCCGATCACTGTGCTGATTCGTGCATTGGGAATCGGTACCAATGCTGAGATCAAGGAATTATTTGGCGAAGAGCCGAAAATCCTGGCAAGTATTGAGAAGGATCCGTCTGATAACTATCAGGATGGTCTGTTAGAATTATATAAGAAGATCAGACCGGGTGAACCGTTATCTGTGGACAGTGC
>Ga0129309_1001364_pt1 | contig 12492 bp, 6 predicted proteins | sample L1105metagenome_FD_94439 | JGI IMG/M metagenome (GOLD analysis project Ga0129309, IMG submission 94439) | Ring-tailed lemur group fecal microbial communities from Wisconsin, USA - L1105 metagenome | ecosystem: Host-associated > Mammals > Digestive system > Large intestine > Fecal | place: USA...
ACCGTTTTGATGGAGTGAAACAAGAGATTTTTTAAACTCTTCATCATATTTGTTGTAGTTGTTTGCAGCCATAAAAGTCCTCCTTCTTTGTGTTTAGTTTATTGTAACAAATACTTCAAATATGTGTCTACTTTTTTAGTATAGATCCAACTGCGGGTGGAGATCAAAAAGGGAAGCAAGGTGTCAATAGCGGCAGCCTGCTTTTCAATGTATGCGTATAAAGAGCTAAAGAAACAGTTGGAGTCTGTGGACGAGTTTCGTTTTATCTTCACGTCGCCCACCTTTGTCAAAGAGAAAGCTGAAAAGCAGAAGCGGGAATTCTACATTCCTCGTCTCTCCCGTGAAACCAGTCTGTATGGCACAGAGTTTGAAATCAAGCTGCGCAATGAGATGACCCAAAGAGCGATTGCCAAGGAGTGTGCCGACTGGATCAGGAAAAAAGCAAAATTCAAATCGAATACCACTGGCGAAAATATGGCGGGCTTTATGACCGTGGATTCTGGCACAGCACAGACGGCCTATATGCCAATCAATGGATTTACTACGGTAGACATAGGATGTGAGCGTGGCAACAACAGCTACAACATGGTCAACTGCATGGAGGCTCCGTTCGCCCAGCAATATATGCAGCTTTTTGATGGGCTTTGGAATGACCGGGAAAAGATGCAGGATGTTACGGATGTTGTGTTGGAGAACATCAGCACAGCCTATGCGGAAAATTCTCCGGAGTTCATCTACTTCATGACACTGTATCATGTGTTCAGCGAGTTTTTGGATGACATCTCTGAGGATGAACTACCGAATGAGGCAACCGGCTTCAAGCAGAGCAAAATCTGGAGTATGCTTTACGATTTTCAGCGGGATGCCGTGCTTGCCATCATCAACAAATTGGAAAAATACAACGGCTGCATTCTTGCCGATAGCGTCGGCCTTGGTAAAACATTCACTGCTCTGGCAGTTGTAAAGTATTACGAAAATCGAAACAAGTCGGTGCTGGTGCTTTGCCCGAAAAAGCTGGCAGAAAACTGGAATACCTATAAGGACAATTATGTCAATAACCCGATTGCTTCTGACCGGCTGAACTATGATGTTTTGTTCCATACCGATCTTTCACGCAATGGCGGACAGTCCAATGGCCTTGACCTGAATCGTCTGAACTGGGGCAATTATGATCTGGTGGTCATTGATGAATCGCACAACTTCCGCAATGGTATCGGTACGCACAGCAAGACGCAGGATAACCGTTACCAGCGTTTGATGGATAAAGTGATTCGTTCCGGCGTTAAGACCAAAGTTTTGATGCTCTCGGCCACGCCGGTCAACAACCGTTTTGTTGATTTGAAGAACCAGCTTGCCCTTGCCTATGAGGGTAATTCGGAGTTTCTTGATGAGCGGCTGAATACTTCAAAAAATGTGGAGGATATTTTCAAACAGGCGCAAAAGGCATTCAATGCGTGGAGCAAATTGCCTCAAGAGGAACGAACCACGGATGCGTTGCTGCGCACATTGGATTTTGACTTTTTTGAGCTGCTGGACAGCGTAACGATTGCCCGCTCTCGTAAGCATATTGAAAAATACTATGACACCAATGAGATTGGAAAATTCCCCGAACGGCTCAAACCAATTTCCAAGCGTCCCTGTCTGACAGATTTGAACAACGCCATCAACTATAACGAGATTTATGAGCAGCTTATGCAGCTCTCGTTGTGTGTGTATGCGCCGTCCAATTACATTTTCCCCAGCAAGCTCCAGAAATATAAAGAGTTGACTCACAACAAGGGTGAGAACCTGACCCAGACAGGCCGTGAGCAAGGTATTCGCCGCTTGATGAGCATCAACCTTTTGAAGCGTCTGGAAAGCTCGGTTCATTCTTTCCAACTGACATTGACCCGAATCAAGGAGCTGATCAATGGTACGATTCAGTCCATCAACCAGTTTGAGGCAGACGGTCGGGCAGATTTGGATATGTACGATGCTGGTGGCGATGACTTTGATATAGATGATGAAAATACGGATTTCTTCACTGTTGGCAAAAAGGTAAAAATCGACCTTGCAGATATGGATTGGAAGAGTTGGCGCACGGAGCTTTTGCGGGATGCAGAGGTTCTGGAACTGTTGACCTTTATGGTTGCGGATATTATCCCGGAGCATGATGTCAAATTGCAGGAACTGTTAAATCTGCTATCCGAGAAAATCGAGCATCCAATCAATTCCGGGAACAAGAAAGTGCTGATCTTCTCGGCGTTTTCTGATACAGCTGAATATTTGTACGAGCATGTTAGTGAATACATTAAGAAGAACTATGGCTTGAATACGGCGGTCATAACCGGTTCCATTGACGGGAAAACCACAATCAAAGGATTTCAGGCAACACTGAACAATGTTCTGACCTGCTTTTCCCCTGTCTCCAAAGGTCGGGATGTCCTTATGCCGGGCAGTAGCACGGAGATTGATGTGCTGATTGCGACGGACTGTATCTCGGAAGGACAGAACTTGCAGGACTGCGATTATCTGATCAACTACGATATTCACTGGAACCCGGTGCGCATTATTCAGCGGTTTGGCCGAGTTGACCGTATCGGCAGTCGTAACCAATACATTCAGCTTGTGAACTTCTGGCCGGACTTGACGCTGGATGAGTATATCAATCTGAAATCCCGTGTCGAGACCCGTATGAAAATCACAGTCATGACCTCTAGTGGAGATGACAATTTGCTCAACCCCGAAGAAAAGGGTGATTTGGAATACCGCAAAGCACAGCTCAAGCGCTTGCAGGAAGAAGTGGTTGATATCGAAGATATGTCGGACGGCATCTCTATTATGGATCTGGGACTGAACGAGTTCCGGCTCGATCTGCTGGATTACATAAAGCGTAACGGCGACATGGACACAAAGCCTCGTGGACTCCACGCGGTGGTTCCTGCTACGGATGAGCTGCCGGAGGGCGTGATCTTTGTGTTGAAGAACATCAACAACAGCGTCAATGTAGACAACCGGAACCGTATCCATCCGTTCTACATGGTTTATATCGGAGTGGACGGTCAGATTATCTGCGATTACCTGAATCCGAAAAAGATGTTGGATGATATTCGTTTGCTCTGCCGTGGAAAATCTGCACCGATCAAAGAGGTATACGAATGCTTCAATCGGGAAACAGACGATGGAAAGGATATGGCAGAGATGTCCGAGCTGCTGAGCGAAGCAATCAATTCCATCATTGATGTGAAAGAGGAAAGCGACATTGACAGTTTGTTCTCTGCTGGCGGAACATCCGCTTTAATGAGTGATATATCCGGGCTGGATGATTTTGAACTGATTTGCTTCCTCGTTGTGAAATGAGTGTCTGGAGGTGAGATGCCGTGCTGAAATTGCCAAAATCAACGGAGTTTAACAAGCGTATCCCTAAGCAGAAGTTTTATGAAAACATTGCTGTGACATCGGCTATGAAAAAAGCGTTCGTGGAGCAGATCAGGATTATCTACTGGCGCAATAAGATTGCTGCCACCACATTGAATATGGCTGCCGGCGAACAGGTAACGGAGATCGAGGTATTTGAGGTGCGGCTGTCCACCCCGGAGCTGGACGAAAGTGTATTGCGCCAGATCGACCGGGAGATTCCGTATCACATTCTGTTCTTGCTGGAATATGAGGATAGGTATCGTGCTGTTATCGGCTACAAGGAAGCAGCGGCGGGTAAGACAGCCTTTAAGGTTGACCGCTATTATTACACGGATTGGCTGGAAGAAGATGAACTTCCGGTTCATCTGGATGGGCTTTCGATGGATGCGGTGTATGAGAATTTTGTACGGCAGATTGCCGGAACCGCACTTGATTCAGATGAATCTGCCACTCTGAAAGAAAGCGTAGAGCGGCAGAAACAGCGTGAACAACTGGAAAAGCAGATTGCGGCGTTGGAAACCAAAATCAGGAAAGAGAAACAACCTAAGAAGAAGTTTGAGCTGGTGAGCGAGTTGAAAAAGTTAAAGGAAGGGTTGACGGTATGATAAGCAAAATCAATATAAATGATGTCGCATCCTTCAACGCATCCGATCACATTATGGATGATTTGGGGCGTGTCAACTTTATCTTCGGGGCAAACGGTTCAGGAAAGACGACAATTAGTAGAGTTTTAGCCCATCCCGATATTTATCCTTCTTGCGCTATCACATGGGAAAACGGTCAGGCTCAAAAATGCAATGTATACAATTCTGATTTTGTTGATTCAACATTCGCAGATGTATCTGGAATGCCGGGCATTTTCACATTAGGGCAATCAGAAAGTGATGTTTATGAGAAAATAAACAAAACCAAAACTCTGATTGAGGAAACAAAAAAAGCTCAAAATACGGCAACAATATCCTTACAGGGTGAAGATGGTACGGAAGGTAAGAAAAAAGAGCTTGCTATGACTATTCGGCAGTATACGGATAGAATCTGGCAACAAAAACAAAAATACGACTCTTCTGCAATACGAGCTGGTTTAGAGGGCTATTTGAACAGCAGGGAGCGTTTTCGCGATGAGGTAATACGTCAATACAATGAGAACAAGCATGAGTTAATGACCTATGCGCAAATAGAAGAAAGAGCCTCTACAATTTTCGAAAAGAAGACCTCCACAATATCGCTTATTAGCGAACCGGATTTTTCAAGAATCAGTTTGTTAAATCGTTCGTCAATTTTGGCAAAGAAAATTATAGGCAAAGAGGATGTTGATATTGGAGCACTGATAAAGAAGCTCGGGAATAGCGACTGGGTGAAGTCGGGCATGAAGTATCTTGATTCAAGCAGTGGCACTTGTCCTTTTTGTCAAAGAGAATTGGATGATACTTTTAGGATGCGGTTAGAGGAATACTTTGACGAATCCTATCTTGCTGCGTTACAGGAAATCGACTCGCTTATAAATGAATACAAAGATGGCAGTCAACGGCTTATTCAGCAGCTTAATGCGATTGCTCAACAGGATATACGATTTATAGAAAATTCTGAGCTTAAGGCTCGAATTGCTGAGCTTTCTGGTGTTTTTGATGAAAACCTTAGATTGTTAGAGCATAAACGGTCGAATGCAAGTGTCCCTGTTAAGCTTCTTGATTTTATGCCATATTCGGACTTGATTATCAAAGTGATACGGGACGCAAATAATAAAATAGCTCGCCATAATGAGATTGTTGCAAATATCGGCGCAGAAAGAAAAAAACTGACGGCACAAATATGGCGATTTATAACTGATGAAATAAAAAATGAAATTGTAAATTATTTATCGCAGAAGAAGAAACTTGAAGACGAAATCTCGGATATCAACAAAACAATAGATGATTGCAGCAAAAAGAGTGAGGTGCTTAAAAGGGAACTGGAACGACTTCAGGGAACGCTTACCAGTGTTATTCCAACAAAAGATACCATTAACCGTCAGCTGGAGGAATTCGGATTTACCGGATTCAGATTGGCGCTTGGTGCAGATGAACATAGCTATTCTATTGTCCGAGAAAACAATACACCCGTGAAAAAAACGCTGAGTGAGGGCGAGAGGAATTTTGTTACATTCCTATATTTCTATTCTATGCTAAATGGAAGCTTAGACAGCTCAGGAGCAGTCTATCCGCAGGTTATTATTATTGATGATCCGGTTTCCAGTATGGATAGTGATGTATTGTTTATTGTAGCAACACTAATCCGTCGGTTGATTTGGGATATGTCGAAGCCCGGTACAAGCATTCAGCAACTATTCGTATCTACGCACAACCTTTATTTTCATAAAGAAGTGACTTACAATCGCAACTGGCCAAAAGGAATGGCTAAATGCACAAAATACTGGATTACTCGAAAGACTCATTCTTACTCCGATATCGTTCCGTATGAGAAGAACCCTGTGAAGTCTACATATGAGACATTATGGGAAGAGGTAAGGCGAGCGCTTGAAAACCCTGCGGCAGCGGAACAGACTTCTTTACAAAATACTATGCGTAGGATTTTGGAACACTATTTCACATTTTATGGAGATATATCATTTCAAAATCTTCATATGCAGTTAAAAATGGAGGATGCTTTCATTGCAAGAGCACTATTGTCATGGGTGAATGATGGTTCTCACAGCAGTTTCGACGATTTCAGTTACACTCCACCAATGTCCGACGGAATACAACGATATCTTACCATTTTTGCTCTGATATTTGATAGTACAGGGCATAAGGCTCATTATAATATGATGATGAAAATCAACGAGGAGGAACCCGAAAATGGACAAACTGAAAATGCACAGCCTTGACGGCGTGGAGAGAAATATAGAGCTGATCGGCAAGCTGTTCCCCAATGCCATCACCGAAGTGATGCGGAACGGCAAGGTGGAACACGCCATTGATTTTGACGTGCTGCGGCAGGAGCTTTCGGATGCCATCGTGGAGGGCCGGGAGGAACGTTATCAGTTCACCTGGCCGGACAAGAAAAAGGCTATGCTGGCGGCCAATGCGCCCATTACGGCAACGCTGCGCCCGGTAAAAGCGGACAGCGTGGGCAAGGATGGCACGCCCGGCGGCTTTGACAGCGAGAACCTTTACATCGAGGGCGATAATCTGGAAGTGCTGAAGCTCCTGCAGGAGACTTATCTGGGTAAGGTCAAGATGATTTATATAGACCCGCCCTACAACACCGGCAACGATTTTGTCTATGAGGACGATTTTGCCCAGAGTGCTGACGAATATATGGGAAACAGCGGTCAGTATGACGAAGAAGGCAACCGGCTTGTGACCAATACTGAAAGCAATGGACGGTTCCATACAGATTGGCTCAATATGATTTATCCTCGGCTGAAGTTAGCAAAGGATTTACTGACAGACGATGGTGTAATCTTTATCAGTATTGATGACAATGAGCAAGAAAACCTTAAAAAATGTTGTGATGAAGTATTTGGCAGTCCAAACTTTGTGGCACAGTTAATCTGGGAAAGAGCTTTCTCTCCAAAGAATGACGCACGATTTATATCCAATAGCCACGATTATGTGCTTATGTATGCAAAGGACATAACGCAATTTGTTATAGGTCGGTTGCCAAGAACAGCGGAAGCCAATTCCCGTTACTCGAATCCAGATAACGATCCTCGTGGTGTATGGATGTCGAGCGACATTTCTGTAAAAACCTATAATGCAGAGTGTGATTATCCTATTACCGCCCCTTCGGGGCGAGTAATAGAGCCTCCAGCAGGTCGCTGCTGGAGTCTCTCCAAAAAAGCATTTTTGGAGAGACTCCAAGATAATAGAATTTGGTTTGGTCCGGATGGGAATGGGGTACCCAGAATAAAGAGATTTCTCACTGATTTGAAGCACGAGGGAATGGCACCGACTTCAATCATGTTCTTTAAGGATGTAGGGCATAGTCAAGAAGGCGCACAAGAAGTTTCTAAACTTTTGGGCGGAGGCTTTTTTAGCGGTCCAAAGCCGCAACGGCTGATGCAGAGACTGCTTACTCTTGCAAATTTAACATCAGATTCTATCGTGCTGGATTTCTTCTCTGGTTCAGCTACCACTGCCCATGCGGTGATGCAGCTAAATGCCGAGGACGGTGGACATCGCAAGTTCATTATGGTGCAGCTGCCGGAAAAGACGGACGAGAAGAGCGAAGCGTATAAAGCTGGCTATAAGAATATCTGCGAAATTGGCAAGGAGCGTATTCGCCGTGCAGGCAAGAAGATCAAGGAAGAAGCCGGATTGACGGTTCCGGCGGATCTGGACATTGGCTTCCGCTGCCTGCGTCTGGACGAAAGCAATATGAAGCCTGTTTACTATACGCCGGATGAAGTCGGACAGCAGGATCTGTTCTCTCTAGTGGACAACGTAAAACCTGACCGCACCCCGGAGGATCTGCTGTTCCAGGTCATGCTGGATTTGGGCGTGCTGCTGTCCAGCCCCATTGAGACGAAAGAGATCGCAGGCAAAAAGGTGTTCAATGTAGCAGATGGGTTCCTGCTGGCTTGCTTCGACCATGATGTGACGGAAGAAACAGTCAAGGCCATTGCACAGAAGAAGCCATACTATGCTGTATTCCGTGACAGCAGCATGGCGAATGACAGCGTAGCCACGAACTTTGAGCAGATTTTCGAGACATACAGCCCCGACACCGTAAGGAAGGTGCTGTGATATGGATGATAAGAAGAAAAAAGAATTGGCCATTCGCAGCTCTGCAGCAGAATATCTGACCTTTGTGGCCTCTACCGGTGAGAGTGATGCCAGCTTTGAAATGCGCTACGAGGATGAAAACATCTGGCTGACGCAGAAGATGATGGCGGCATTGTATGACGTTTCGGTTGCGGCGATCAACCAGCATCTGAAGCGGATTTTTGAGGATGGAGAGCTGCGGGAGGAAGCAGTTGTTAAGAAATACTTAATAACTGCCACAGACGGAAAAAACTATAATACAAACCATTATAGCTTGCAGGCAATCATCGCTGTGGGCTTCAAAGTAAACAACCAGCGGGCGGTACAGTTTCGCAAGTGGGCTGGGCAGATCGTCAAAGACCATACCATTCAGGGCTGGACGATGGATGTGGAACGGCTGAAAAAAGGTCATATGTTCACGGACGAATACTTCGACCGGCAGTTGCAGCAGATTCGAGAAATTCGGCTGTCTGAACGAAAATTCTATCAGAAAGTAACGGATTTGTACGCCACTGCGTTTGATTACGATAAGAATGCAAAGACAACTCGCTTGTTTTTCCAGACCGTCCAGAACAAGATGCACTATGCCGTCCACTGCCACACAGCGGCGGAGCTGATCGTAGAGCGGGCAGATGCCAACAAGGAACACATGGGGCTGACCACATGGGAGAATGCCCCGGATGGGAAAATCCTGAAAGCAGATGTGTCGATTGCAAAGAATTATCTGAGCAAAGAAGAGATGAATTATCTGGAGCGCATTGTGTCGCTCTATCTGGATTATGCCGAGCTGCAGGCCGAGCGCAAGATTCCCATGAGCATGGAGGATTGGGCAAAGCGGCTGGACGGTTTTTTGGAGTTCAACGGCAACGAGCTGCTTACCGGGCCGGGTAAAATCAGCGCAGAACAGGCAAAACTCCATGCAGAAACGGAATATGAAAAGTACCGTATCATTCAGGATCGCCTGTATGAGAGTGATTTTGACCGTTTCCTGATGCTGGAGCAGGAGGTGAACCACAAGGATGAAGTTTAGTTTCAAGATTCAGCAGTATCAGACCGATGCCGTGGAGGCCGTGGCTCGTGTCTTTCAGGGGCAGCCGTACCATGCAGGCGTGTCTTATCTTCGGGATATGGGCAAGAGGCAGGCACGGCTGCAGCAGCAGAGCCTTGTTTCCGATGGAGACGATGCCACGCAGAACGATTCCGGCTTCAGGAATGAAGCCCTGCAGCTGACCGATGCGGACTTGGTGCAGAATATCCGTGCATGGCAGGCAGAAAACAATATTCATCAGTCAGATCAGCTGGTAGCACCGCTCGGCAGATGTTCTCTGGACATTGAAATGGAGACCGGTACCGGCAAGACCTATGTTTATATCAAGACCATGTTCGAGCTGAATAAGCGGTACGGATGGAGCAAGTTTATTGTGGTCGTGCCAAGCATCGCCATCCGTGAGGGCGTCAAGAAGTCTTTTGAGATCACTGCCAATCACTTTATGGAGTGTTACGGCAAAAAAGCCCGGTTCTTTATCTACAATAGCAGTAACTTGAATCAGCTGGATTCGTTCTCCAGCAACTCCGGCATTAACGTCATGATTATCAATACGCAGGCGTTTGCCGCTTCCATGAACGAGGATAAGAACGTGGCAGGCCGCAAGGGTGATGCTGCCGCAAGAATCATCTATACCAAGCGGGATGAGTTTGGTTCTCGCCGCCCGATTGATGTCATTGCGGCCAATCGCCCGATCCTGATTCTGGACGAACCGCAGAAGATGGGCAAAGAAGATTCTGCTACCCAGAAAGCGTTGAAGAAATTCAATCCCTTGTTCACGCTGAACTACTCCGCTACCCACGCCAAGCAGCACAACCTGATTTATGTGCTGGATGCACTGGATGCTTACAACAAGCGGCTTGTCAAGAAAATCGAGGTTAAGGGTTTTGAGGTCAAGAATCTGCGTGGTACAGACAAATATCTGTATCTGGAAAGCATCATTATCTCCCCCAAGAATCCGCCAAGGGCAAAGGTGGAGTTGGAGGTCAAACACCAGAGCGGCACAAAGCGGGAATTCCGCACACTGGATGTGAGTGATAATCTTTACTATATCTCCGGCGAGATGGAACAGTATAAGGGGTTTGTGGTATCGGAGATTGACCCGATCACCGGCGTTGTGACATTTACCAATGGCGATACCATCCGCAAGGGTGATGTGACCGGAGATGTCTCCGAGGATGATATGCGCCGGGTGCAGATTCGGGAGACAATTATTTCCCACTTTGAAAAAGAGCAGGAACTGTTCAAAATGGGAATCAAGACGCTTTCGCTGTTTTTCATTGATGAAGTGGCAAAATACCGCCAGTACGATGAAGACGGCAATGAGCTTCTTGGCGAGTATGGCAAGATTTTTGAGCAGGAATACATGGCTGTAGAGAACGAATATCGTTCTCTTCTTGAGCCGGAGTATATGGCCTATCTGGATGCCACCGATGTACATGATGTGCATAAGGGCTATTTCAGCATTGATAAGAAAGGACGCAGCGTCAACAGTTCGGTGAAGCGTGGTACGGATATGTCCGATGATATTTCGGCATACGATCTGATCTTGAAAAATAAGGAACGTTTGCTGTCCTTTGAAGAGCCGACCCGTTTCATCTTCTCCCATTCTGCTCTGCGTGAGGGCTGGGACAACCCGAATGTGTTCCAGATTTGCACTCTGAAACACAGTGACAGTACCACGCAGAAACGGCAGGAGGTTGGCCGTGGCTTGCGTCTGTGCGTCAACAAAGACGGCAACCGAATGGATGCAGAGGTTCTGGGCGATAAAGTGCAGGACATCAATGTGCTGACCGTGATTGCCAGCGAGAGCTATGCAGGCTTTGTGGATGGGCTGCAAAAGCAGACCGAAGCCGTGCTGTATGATCGTCCCCGCAAAGCGGACATTGACTACTTTGTCGGCAAGAGCATCAAGCTGGATGGTAAAACGATCAAGGTGGATGACCGTCAGGCACGGGCCATTTATCAGTATCTTGTCCGCAACAACTATGTGGATGAGCAGGATAACGTTACGCAGGATTATCGGGACGATGTGCAGGCCGGAACACTGGCACCTGTGCCGGAGACGCTGAAGCCTATCGAAGAGGGCGTACATACGCTGGTTCAGGCAATTTACGATGACAGTATGCTTAAGTCCATGTTTGAGGATGGCAACAAGCCGAAGGTGCTGGAGAATCCTCTGAACGACCGATTTGAAAAAGCGGAGTTCCAGAAACTTTGGAAGGCTATTAACCACAAATACGCCTATACGGTAGATTTTGATTCGGAAGAGCTGATTCAGAAGTCGATTGCGCACATTGACAGCGAATTGTATGTCAGCCGCTTGCAATATACCGTGACCTATGCCGGTCAGAAGGATACTCTGAATGCCAACATGCTGCGGGAAGGCAGCAGCTTCTATGATGCAACAAGCAAGACAGCTGTACTGAAAAATGCACATGCCAGTCAGGTGGAGTATGATCTGATCGGAAAAATCGCAGAGGGTACAATGCTGACCCGCCGCACGGCAGCTCGTATTTTGCAGGGCATCAAACCGACTACCTTTGTCATGTACCGGAACAACCCTGAAGAGTTTATTGCTAAGACGATTCGTCTGATCAAGGAACAGAAAGCTACGATGATCGTAGAGCATATTACATACGATACCATTGAGGGCAGCTATGACAGTAGTATCTTCACCGCAGAAAAACATGCTTTGACGATGGACAAGGCTTATAAAGCGCAAAAAGCGATTCAGGATTATGTTTTCACCGATGGCACCGCAGAAAAGAGCGTGGAACGGAAGTTTGCGGAAAGCCTGGATGGTGCAGAAGAGGTCTTTATCTATGCAAAGCTGCCGAAAGGTTTCTTTATTCCGACCCCGGTAGGACACTATTCCCCTGACTGGGCCATCGTGTTCCGCGAGGGCAAGGTGAAGCACATCTATTTTGTGGCAGAAACGAAAGGAACGATGGAGAGCCTGAACCTGCGCCCGATCGAGAAGTCCAAGATCGACTGTGCCAAGAAGCTCTTTGCAAAACTGTCGGATGGGCTTGTGACATACGACCATGTGGACAGCTATCAGGAATTGATGAATAAGGTGCTTCAATAAAGCGAGGAATGGGAGATAGAAATGGCAGATTTGCGAAAAAAAGCATCCATGCAGCAGGTCATGGACGATATAAAACCATATATTACAAAACTGAACTATAGTCAAGTAAGTAGACACAAAAAAGCAAAAATATTCAGGAACAGATCAATAATTCTGCCCCCAGTATAGTGCCTCTACCTCATTAGGCGTAAGCATTCCCAGTGTCCCATGTG
>Ga0129309_1001366_pt1 | contig 12490 bp, 11 predicted proteins | sample L1105metagenome_FD_94439 | JGI IMG/M metagenome (GOLD analysis project Ga0129309, IMG submission 94439) | Ring-tailed lemur group fecal microbial communities from Wisconsin, USA - L1105 metagenome | ecosystem: Host-associated > Mammals > Digestive system > Large intestine > Fecal | place: USA...
GGTTTGCCTGATTTTGAAGGAACAAAGCATGTTTATGACAGAATTCAGTTATTGATCAAGAACGGAAAAGTTCAGTCCGCTTATGCAGTCGGATATGGCGGAACATTAGAAGCAGTTGCGAAGATGGCATTTGGTAACAAATTCGGTGTTCGTTTTGATGAAGAAGTATGTGTTCAGGATTTACTGGAAAAGACATATGGTGCGATCATTCTTGAAGTCAATGCTCATGTCATCAATGAACTGGGAGTTCCTGCATTATTGATCGGTTCCGTAATCACGACACCGGAATTTGTATTTGCAAATGAAAAAGTAACGATGGAAGAAGCGCTGAAAGCGTGGACCGGTCGTCTGGAGAGTGTTTATCCGACAAAGACCTCCGATGAACAGGATGAGCTGTTTACTCAGCTTTATACGGCCGGTAAGATTTATGTTGCTAAGAATAAGGTTGCAAAGCCGAAAGTATTTATCCCTGTATTTCCGGGAACAAACTGCGAATATGACTCTATGAGAGCATTTGAGCGTGCCGGAGCAGAAGTAGAGACGAGAATCTTCAAGAACCTTGATGCACAGGGAATTCGTGATTCGGTCGATGAATTTGAAAAAGTGATCAGTCAATCTCAGATCATCATGTTCCCGGGTGGATTCAGTGCCGGCGATGAACCGGAAGGTTCTGCAAAATTCTTTGCAACGGCATTTCGAAATGAAAAGCTCAAAGAAGCGGTTATGAAGTTACTGAATGAAAGAGATGGACTTGCACTTGGTATTTGTAATGGTTTCCAGGCATTGATAAAACTGGGACTTGTTCCTTATGGAGATATCATTGAGCAGAGTGCGGAAGCTCCGACACTTACGATGAACCGGATCGGACGCCATATCTCTCAGATGGTTTATACAAGAATCGTTACGAACAAATCGCCATGGCTTGCTCATACGAAACCGGGCGATATTCACTCGATTGCCGTATCTCATGGTGAAGGCCGATTTGTGGCAAACGACAAAGTGATCGAAAAGTTGTTCGAGAACGGTCAGGTCGCAACGCAGTATGTGGATGTTCAGGGCAACCCTACGATGAATGAAGCGTTCAATCCGAACGGATCTTATTATGCAATCGAAGGTATTATCAGTCCGGATGGAAGAGTACTCGGCAAGATGGGTCACTCCGAACGTATTGGTGATTCTGTTGCTGTCAATATTAAGGGAAATAAAGACCAAAAATTATTTGAATCCGGAGTTGATTATTTTAAATAAATTTCCGGAAATTAGGAGACTTTGTCATTGAGATTAAGAATACAAAAATATAAGCATTGGATTATTTTATTTCTTGTCTTTTTCGCCTGCTGTCTGATCGGAATTGTGTTTGTCATTACGTTATTGACACCTTCGCATCATAATTATGAGACCGGAGAACAGACAGAAGAGCAGGCAGAGAGCGAAAAAACAGGAACATATTATGTATATGGCGGCGCCCACGGGCTGCCGCTGTGCGATGCTCCCTCGAAGTATGCCGGAATCATAACCGTGATTCCGAATCGATCAGAAGTCGAGATCATATCTGCAATAAAAAGAGGATATTATAAGGTGCGCTATAAGAACAAAGAAGGTTATGTAAAAAGCCGATATTTGTTAAAAGCGGATCAAAAAGTGAGCAAAAAGACCAAAAGAAAGCTACGGGAAGACTATCCTCTCTATTATGTGATTGCGGAAGAAGATACCGTCAATATGTATAAGAAAAAGAGTTCTTCTTCTAAGGTTCGGGCAAAGATATCCGTTGGGTACAGTGTGCGGATTTTAGAAAAAACACGGAACGGCTATTGTCGTGTTGCTTATAAGAATAAGATCGGCTATATCTCAGCCGAACACTTAACTCAATTTAATATTAACGAATAATCATAAAGCAGCTGATTTTATTCAGCTGCTTTTATGATGACCCGAACTTTATCGATTCGATGTCTGTCCATATTTAATACCTGGAAAATAACTTCATCGGATTCGGCGGATTCTCCTTCGTTTGGAATCCGATCCAGTAATTCGATGATCTTTCCACCGACAGAATCATAGTCTTCCGAGTCGATATTCAATTTTAACAAATCATTCAGATCATCCAGTTTCATAGATGCATCTACGATGTATTCGTTCTCATTGATCATGCGGAACTGTTCTGCTTCAGCAGAATCATATTCATCCCGGATTTCTCCGATGATCTCTTCAATCAGATCTTCTAATGTAATTAATCCGGCCGTAGCACCATATTCATCCAATACAATTGCAAAACTGATGGACTCGGAGCGCATCTTCGTCATTAAATCAGAAATATTCTGGGTTTCATACGCAAAAAATGGTTCACGTATAATATCCTGCAGTCGGAACGGTTCGTTTTTATGTTTGACTTTATAGAAGAACAGATCCTTTAAATAGACAATTCCAATGACTTTTTCTTTCGATTCGTCGTAAACCGGCAGTCTTGAGAATTGATCACGCATAAAAATCTCCATAAGCTCATCATAAGTAGCATCTAAAGAGACGAATGTGATGTCGATCCGTGGGATCATAACATCTCTTGCCAGCATATCTCCAAAATCAAACACGTTGTTGATCATCTCTTTTTCTTCTTCTTCGATAACACCCTCTTCGTGGCTGACATCAACGATCGTCCGCAGTTCCTTCTCGGTCATGACTTTATGAGACTGACTCGGATCGATACGAAGTAAGATCAAGATTCTGGAAGAAAGAAAATTGACAATCGCAATGACCGGGGTCAGGACAATGGTTAAAATGTAAATGACCGGTGCATAAAGAAGAGAAATACTCTCGCTTTTTAGTGTTGCATATGTCTTTGGAGTGATCTCTCCAAAAATTAAAATTAAAAATGTAAGGATTCCGGTCGCGATTCCGGCTCCGGCACTGCCAAGCAGCCGTATAGCGAGCGAAGTTGCAAGTGAAGAAGCAGACAGATTCACAATGTTGTTACCGATCAGAATGGTACTCAGCAGTTTTCCCGGATTATCTACCAGCTTTAATACAAGGGCAGCCCGGCTGTCTCCATCTTCTTTTAAAGATCGCATCTTGTGTTGATTAACCGTTGTCAGAGCTGTCTCTGCAGAAGAGAAAAAAGCAGATAACGCAAGTAAAAACACTAAAAATACTAATTGAATCGTGGTACTGGGGTCCAAATCATCATCTCCTGTTTCTAAATATTAAATCATGCGGACAATCCCGCATATTAAAAGTATTTTACTAAAGGCATAATCTTCTGTCAAGCATTTGAACGGCTTTCAGTGAATCGAAGAACGAATCCGGTCAGTGCAGGGTACTGTTGGAAATGATTTGAAAAAGGCTTGCATTTTTTGGCATAAATCGGTATGCTGATAGGAAAGAAAGGGGAGAGAGGTTTCTATGGATTATTTATCACATAATATTGCAATCAATTTAAAAAGAATTCGCAAAGCAAAGGGAATGAGTCTGGACGTTGTGGCAGAGCAAACCGGTGTCAGTAAGAGCATGCTGTCGAACATCGAAAAGGGAGATGCCAATCCTTCGATTGGTGTTCTCGGCAAGATCATCAGCGGTCTTCGGATTGAACTGCAGGATCTGACACAGCCGCCGCAGAAAGATTCTTATCTGGTAGATATGGGAAAGATTTCACCGATTAAATACGCAGAGGGAATGTATCAGGTGTGGAACTGCTTTCCGATCGCCGATAACCGGGTAGTAGAAATCTATCGGATCGATATTGAACCGGGAGGAGTCTACGAAAGCGGTTCTCATGGAGAGCGTACAAAAGAGTATATAGCCATGTTAGAGGGGACATTGTCATTACGGCTTGAGGATGGTATTCATGTAGTGGAGAAAGAGCAGCTTTTTCGATTCGAATCCGACCAGTCTCATATTTACTTTAATGAAGGCACGTCCAAATTGAGTTTTATGTCTTTTTTTGTAGTTTATTAAATTCCATGATCATAAAAGCGACCATCAGTTCAAAACGCTCGGAAGGATCGTCGAGAGGGAAGCGGAGTTCTTCCCGAAGGAAACGAATACGATGGGCAATCGTATTCCGATGGCAATAGCTTTCTTCCGCGATGGTCTGTATGCTTCCCCAATGCTTTAGATAGAGGAATAAGGTATCGGACAGATTTGTGGATTTCTGCTTGTCATAATCCAGAACTGTACCGAGTTTTTGTCTGACAAAGTTGTCCAGAACGGAAGGGTTCTGTATCTCTAATAAGAGGCTGAAAAAGTCACTTTCTTTTCCAAAGCGGATATCCGCAAAGATCCGGTCGTAGTAGTCACGCGTAATATCATATATATGAATGTGCCATGGCATGATAAACAGCGGAAAGCTGTTTCGATCACAAAAGTCGACGATGCGGTCAGTAATATCAGATGGAAAAAGATGCTTGCCTGTGTTAAGGATCAAACCGCATGTATGACGTTTTGACAACATACGGATAAAATCCAGCAGCCATTGTTCCGTATGGTCATAGAGGGCTCCTGTGGTGATGATCAGTTCGCCCGTACGCAAAAAACTTTCATTGGTGCGATCTTCTGCCACATAAACCCAGTTTAAGATTCGATTCAGTCCGGTTTTCCCGGCAATCAGCTGCAGTTCATACGTTTGTTTTGTCTCTTCAAAAAGTTCAGCGAGTCGGATTGACATTGCTACTCCTCCGTGCATCGATGCTTATCTTGTCAATAGTGTTCATTTGTCTAAGTATATCACAGAATGTGCAGCGTGCACAATAAAATGCAGAAAGTCTGTGCCGTAAAAACCTTGCAAACAGGAAGCTTTTATTTTATGATTTTATCAGAAACGACAAGGGCGTCCGATATTTTGAGAATGAAGAAATATCCGGCGTCCTTTCTTTTGTTTGATACAAAGATACAGGATGCAGGAAACAGTGTGAATCTGTTTTAATTGATCAGAAGGCATAAGGAGGATAAATGAAGATGTTAAGAGAAAGTTTACCTGAAATTATCAGTGAGAGTCTGCCGGGTACAAAAGCCAAAGCAGTGATTGAAAGAAGAGAAAAAGCAGTTCCGGCAGCCATCCAGTGTGGATATCCGGTTGTAATGAAGCGTGCAGAAGGTGCAATGATCGAGGATGTGGACGGCAATCGCTTTTTGGATTGGATCGGCGGTGTCGGCGTACTCAATATCGGACATTGTCATCCGGAAGTGGTCGATGCGGTGAAAGCACAGGCAGATCGGTATTTTCATGGTATGTTCAATGTAGTTACTCATGAAGGATATGTAAAACTGGCAGAAAAATTAGCATCAATCGCACCGGTTCGCGGCGAAGAAGTAAAAGCGTACTTTACAAACAGCGGTGCTGAAGCAGATGAGAATGCTGTCAAAGTTGCGAGAGCATATACAAAGAGACCGAATATTATTGTATTTTCCGGTGCATTTCATGGAAGGACACTTTTGACGATGTCAATGACATCAAAAAAGGCTTATGCAGTTGACATGGGACCGTTTCCGGATGGTATTTTCCGTGCACAGTTCCCATATTATTATCGAAATCCGGCCGGAATGCCACAGGAAAAAGCCTGTGAATATTATATGAAATCCATCTATGACGTATTTGAACAGTGTGCACCTGCGGATACGATTGCAGCCGTGGTTGTGGAGCCTCTTCAGGGTGAGGGAGGATTTATACCGGCTCCGATTGAATGGATCACAGCAGTTCGAAAATTATGTGATCAATACGGTATTTTGCTGGTAGCAGATGAAGTACAGACCGGATTTTGCAGAACAGGAAGAATGTTCGCTACGGAATATTGGAAAGAAGCCGGTGTAGAACCGGATATCATCGCAACGGCAAAATCAATTGCAGCCGGAGTACCGTTATCTGCCATTATCGGAAGAAAAGAAGTGATGGATGCACCTGCACCCGGAACGATCGGCGGAACGTTTGGAGGAAATGCTCTGGCGTGTGCTGCGGCTTTGAAGACGATTGAAGTGATGGAACGGGATAATCTGGCAGGACGTTCTCTGGAAATTGGTGAAAAAGTTATGCAGCGTTATCATGCGATGCAGGAAACATATGAATGCATTGGTGATGTCAGAGGCTTAGGCGGTATGATCGGTATCGAATTTGTAAAAGATCAGGAATCGAAAGAGCCGGATGCTGCACTGACTTCGGCAATTATCCGGGAATGTGCTTCACACGGACTGCTCGTAGAAGGAGCCGGAACATATCATAATGTAATCCGTTTTCTGGCACCGCTTGTTATGACGGATGAACAGCTGGCAGCAGGACTTGATATTTTTGAAAACGCAGTAGCAAAGTGCCAGGAATCCGGAAAATAATACGTGTTCATTATAATGAACAAAAAAATAAAAAATTTAAAAAAAATTAGTATTGACATCATTTTATAATGGTGCTATATTAAATGTGTTCAATATATTGCACGATAATGACAAAGGCGTCAGGAATCCGAACCGGAGGACTGGCGCTTTTTTAATTTTCAGGAGGATGAGGATTATGAGATTAAAGGACACAGGATTAACAGCACAGGATATTAAGGATAAAGTAAAGAAATATATGATCGAAACATATGAACGTTTTGATTTTCTTGCAGAAACAGCAAAAGACCAGTATATGTATGATGAAAACGGTGAAGCTTATCTCGATTTTTATGCAGGAATCGCCGTAAACTCAGCCGGCAACTGTAATGAAAAAGTTGTGAAAGCAGTGCAGGATCAGGCGGCTGACATTATGCATACGTTCAACTATCCTTATACGATTCCGCAGGCATTGCTGGCAGAGAAGATCTGTACAACAATTGGAATGGACAAGATCTTCTATCAGAATTCCGGAACGGAAGCCAATGAAGCAATGATCAAAATGGCACGTAAATACGGCATTGAAAAATACGGTCCGAATAAATATCATATTGTAACTGCAAAAATGGGATTCCATGGAAGAACATTTGGAGCAATGTCAGCAACAGGTCAGCCGGGCAACGGATGCCAGATTGGATTTGGACCAATGACCTATGGATTCTCATATGCACCATATAATGATCTTCAGGCATTTAAAGATGCATGTACAGAAAATACGATCGCTATCATGATCGAGCCTGTACAGGGAGAAGGCGGTGTACATCCTGCAACACAGGAATTCATGCAGGGATTAAGAGATTATTGTGATGAGAAAGGAATGCTGCTTCTGATTGATGAAGTGCAGACCGGATGGTGCAGAACCGGTGCCGTGATGTCATATATGAATTATGGTATCAAACCGGATATTGTATCCATGGCAAAAGCACTTGGCGGCGGTATGCCGATCGGTGCAATTTGTGCAACAGAAGAAGTTGCAAAAGCATTCACACCGGGATCTCATGGAACAACATTTGGCGGACATCCTGTTTCCTGTGCGGCAGCACTGGCAGAAGTTGGAGAACTTTTAGACAGAGATCTGGCAGGCAATGCAAAAGAAGTGGGAGCATATTTTATGGAACAGCTGAAGACACTTCCTCATGTCAAGGATGTCAGAGGACAGGGACTTCTGGTTGGAGTAGAATTTGATGATACCATTTCCGGAGTTGATGTAAAACATGAATGTCTGCACAGAAAATTATTGATCACCGCGATCGGTGCACATATTATCCGTATGATTCCGCCATTGATCGTAACTCGTGAAGATTGCGATAAGGCAGTAGAAATTATTCGTGCATCGGTTGAATCACTGTAAGACAGCGGGAGACCGGGGTGTAAAGAGATACGATATACCGCCGCACCGGTCGTAATGAAAGTGAATAGAAGCAGAGAAGGAAGCAAGGGAGCTGATCAGGAAGAGGAGAGGCTCCCTTTTTCTTTGAACAGAATAGAGAAAGAGGAGATGCAGTATGAAAGATCATTTTATCATTTCCGTTGGCTGTGAATATGGCTGTTTTGGAGCGGAAATTGGAGAAAAGATAGCACAGGATTTTGGTATTGCTTACTATGATCGGGCATTAGTTGATGAGATTATGGAAGAAGCAGGATTTTCCAAAGATCTGGCAGAGAAAGCAGAAGCGGGTGTTGACATTCGCGGAAAGGCAATGAAAACAGAACGGGCATCCGGTGCACCTACACAATATATGAATTTAACGAAACGAATGGTATATATTCAGACGGAAGTTATTAAGAAACTGGCAGCGAGAGGTTCTTGTGTATTCATTGGACGATGTTCCGATTACATCTTGAAAGAACAGGACAATTGTCTGAATGTATTTATTTATGCACCGACGGAAGTAAGAATTCAAAATGTAATGAAAGAACATAATCTTTCGCGTGACGATGCGGTTCTTCTGATCGAGAAAAATGATGCAATGTTTCATGCGAGATATAAACAGATGACGGGAACTTACCGCGGTGACCGCCATAACAGACATTTTCTGATCGATTCCAGCCTTCTGGGCGTGGATGAAACGGCAAAATTGGTGGAAGAAATTGCGGAAAAAGTATTTGGAGGAGAGGAGTAAGCGATATGGAACAAAAGAAATCTTCGGAATTTGATAAAGTACTTGGCGCATGGGATATTCTTGTAATCGCCTTCGGTGCAATGATCGGATGGGGATGGGTCGTATCTTCAGGAGAATGGATTGGCATGGGCGGAGTTGTCGGTGCGGCAATCGGATTTGTCATCGGCGGAATTATGGTATTCTTCGTAGGTCTCACTTATGCAGAGCTGACCGGAGCGATGCCGCAATGTGGTGGAGAACATGTCTTCAGCCATCGGGCAATGGGAGCAATGGGATCTTTTGTCTGTACTTGGATGATCGTTCTCGGCTATGTCAGTGTTGTATGTTTTGAGGCATGTGCTTTGCCGACCATTATTACTTATATTTTCCCATCTTTTTTAAAGGGATATCTGTACACGGTAGCAGGATTCGATATCTATGCTTCCTGGCTGGCAGTGGCAGTCGGCGTATCCATTTTTATGACTTATATTAATATCCGCGGAGTAAAAACCGCTGCAATCCTGCAGACGGTTCTGACCGTGATCATTGGCGGTGTCGGTATTCTCCTGATTGCTGCTTCTGCGGTCAATGGTGATATGAGCAATCTTTCCGGACAGTTTTTTGTCGGGGATTCTACCGGAAGCATGCTAAAAGGCGTGCTGGCCGTTGCTGTAATGACTCCATTTTATTTTATCGGATTTGATGTCATTCCGCAGGCTGCAGAAGAAATTGATGTGCCGTTGAAAAAGATTGGTAAGATTCTCGTTCTTTCAATCGTTATGGCAGTTGTCTTCTATGCATTAATCATTCTTGCAGTTGGCTATATTTTGAATCCCGGTGAGATATTAGCTTCTCAGAATGGTGTCGGCCTTGTTACCGCAGATGCGATGGGCAAAGCTTTTCATTCGACAACCATGGCAAAAGTGATCATCATCGGAGGAATGTGCGGGATTGCAACCAGCTGGAACTCATTCCTGATGGGCGGAAGCCGTGCAATGTATTCTATGGCAGAATCTTATATGATTCCATATACATTTGCAAAATTACATCCAAAATACAAAACTCCGGTAAATGCCCTCTATCTGATTGGTATTCTTTCTATCTTAGCACCATTTGCAGGAAGAAAAATGCTCGTATGGATTGTTGATGCCGGTAACTTCGGATGTTGTATCGCTTATTGTATGGTTTCTATCTCTTTCCTGATCCTGAGGAAAAAAGAGCCGGAAATGGAACGTCCATATAAAGTAAAGAATTACAAATTCATTGGAATGATGGCGGTTCTGATGTCAGGATTTATGGTAGCAATGTATATTATTCCTGGCTCCGGTGCTGCACTTGTATGGCAGGAATGGCTGATGGCAGGCGGCTGGTGTGTACTCGGCGTTGTATTCTGCATTGCATGTAAGAGAAAATACAAAGAAAAATTCGGTATTCTTGTGGAAATCATTTCCGATGAAGATGCGGTAGCACTTCAGTCCAGCGATGAAGAACTTTCAGCAGCACTGGATGCAGCAATTGATGCGGCAATTACCAAGATTTTATCACAGAGAGCCGTACATGTTGAATAGAGAAAGAAAAGAGGAAGGAAAAAGATGAATTTCAATTATAATTTACCGGTAAATATTATATTTGGATGCGGAAAAACCGCTGAGGCAGGAAATATTACAAAACCTTACGGTAAAAAAGCATTGATCGTAACAGGAAGATCCAGTGCGAAAAAGTCCGGCCTTTATGATAAAGTAAAGGACAGCCTGGATGCAGAAGGAATCAAAAGTATTTTATTTGATAAGGTGGCACAGAATCCACTGACGACGACTGCAATGGAAGGAGCCGAAATGGCGAAAGAGAACAGCTGTGATGTTGTAGTCGCAATTGGAGGCGGCAGCATTATGGACTGTGCAAAAGCAATTGCATTTCTGGCAGTGAACGACGGTGATGTGAATGATTACATATTTAATAGAAGAAAAAGTGACGAAGCACTTCCACTGGTATTAATTCCTACAACCTGTGGAACCGGATCGGAGGGCAATGGATTTGCTGTTTTAACGAATCCGGATAATGGAGATAAGAAATCTCTTCGAACCAATGCCATCATTGCAAAAGTTTCGATCGTAGACCCGGAAGCAATGATGACGATGCCGAAGCGCGTGCTTGCTTCTGTAGGATTTGATGCACTCTGTCACAGTATGGAAGCATATACTTCTGCGATTGCCCAGCCATTTACCGATGCACTTGCTCTTTATGCAATTGAACTGATCGCTGACAGTCTCGTGGATCTTTATGAAGGTTCTGATGACCGGACAAAATGGGAAAAGCTCACGATTGCAAGCACGATTGGAGGCATGGTGATCAATCAGGCTGGTGTGACACTTGCTCATGGTATGGAACATCCGGCATCCGGACTAAAAGACATCGTACACGGACACGGACTTGCGGCTCTGACACCGGTCATTGTAGAAGCTTCCTGGAAAGGCGCCGAAGAGAAGTTTGCCCGGATATCGAAACTCCTGGGCGGAAATGGTGCTTCGGACTGTGCATCAGTGATTCACTCGCTTCTTGAGAAAATCGAAATGGACGTTACTCTTTCTGATCTGGGACTTTCCGAAGAAGATGTTCCATGGATGGCAGAGAACTGCATGAAAGTATCAGCACCTTCTGTGGCAAATAATCCGGTCGTCTTCACACAGGAAGAGATCGCGGATATATACCGCAAAGCATTATAAAAAACAACGACCCATCACCGAAAGTGGAAAGGCAAAAGGTGATGGGTTTTTTTGTTGTACAGGAAATTTTTTGAATGGTTGCTAATATTGTGGTATACTGATAACAATGGATTTTTGCCGAAAAAGCAATAGCATGAGAAATGTGAGGTAAGGTATGCTTGAGAATAAATTGGGTATTACGGATTCAACGGAATTGGCAAGAACAGAAGAAAAAATCAGCAAACGAAAAGCGATTGAAATGTTTGAGGACGGTTTTTTTGAGATGTTAGAACCGGGCACTTATGAAAGTCTTGCGAGGATTCATCGATATCTTTTTGATGAGATTTATGATTTTGCAGGGAAATTGCGTAAAGTTAATATTTCAAAAGGGAATTTCAGATTTGCTCCGCTGATGTATCTGGATGCGGCACTGCAAAATATTGACAAAATGCCTCAGTCAACATTTGATGAAATTGTTGAAAAATATGTGGAAATGAATGTGGCTCATCCGTTTCGAGAAGGAAATGGAAGGAGCATGAGAATATGGCTTGATCTGATGCTAAAAAAAGAGATTGGTTATGTCGTTGACTGGAGCAAGGTGGAGAGAGAAGACTATCTGCTTGCCATGGAGAGAAGTCCGATCAAAGATATCGAAATAAAATTCCTTCTGAAAAATGCCCTTACAGACAACGTAAATGATCGGGAAATTTATATAAAAGGGATTGACCATAGCTATTATTATGAAGGTTATTATGTGTTCAAGACGGAAGAGCTGATGGAAAGCAGATAGAACAAATATCGGAAACTGTGTGAGCAGCTTCTTTGTTGAGACGAAAGTGTTTCCTTCGGCAATGGCTTCGTCGCTGAAAGTTCTAACGGTTTCTGCTTTTCCCCGGATACTCGCCATAACCGCTGACGCTTTGGATGGCGAGTGATGGAGGTATACGAAAATCGGTTTCCTTGTCTATCAGGCAATGACAACATAAGCAAGCTTCTGTGTCCTTGCCCATGATAGACAGCGTTCAGCTTCGCTGCCCGCAAACGATTTTCTGTGTATCGAGCAAAAACCGTAAGAACTTTTGTGCGCTCCTGCAGATATTGCCGAGAGAAAACTCTTTCGTCCTTCGTATGCTGTGTTGTTTGTTGTTGCAATTCTTGAGACATACTCCTGACTGATCTAGATCTGAAAAATTAGAAAAATTTCAGAATTGTAATCAGATGGAGATTTTGAAAAAAACTTAAAAATGCAATTGGATGCCGATTATTTTATCGAAACGAAAGTGTTTCCTTCGGCAATGGCTTCGTCGCTGAAAGTTCTAACGGTTTCTGCTTTTCCCCGGA
>Ga0129309_1001368_pt1 | contig 12470 bp, 8 predicted proteins | sample L1105metagenome_FD_94439 | JGI IMG/M metagenome (GOLD analysis project Ga0129309, IMG submission 94439) | Ring-tailed lemur group fecal microbial communities from Wisconsin, USA - L1105 metagenome | ecosystem: Host-associated > Mammals > Digestive system > Large intestine > Fecal | place: USA...
TACCACCGAGCGCAGCAGCGGATAATGCGTACATCCAAGGATCAGCGTGTCAATGTTCTGCTCCCGCAGATCCGTCAGATATCTTCGTGCCATTTCCGCCGTCACGGGATCTTTCAGCATGTTTTCCTCGACCAGCGGAACAAACAGGGGACAGGCTTTTCCGATCACCTGCGCCTGCGGGTTGATGTCCCTGATAAATTCCGTATACAGTCCGCTGGAGATCGTTCCTCTGGTGCCGATCACGCCGATGCGGTTGTTTTTTGTAACGGCACAGGCCGTCTTTGCCCCCGGCTTTACTACGCCGATCATCGGTATATCGATCTCCGTGCGGATTTCCTCCAGAGCAAACGCGCTCGCCGTATTGCAGGCCACCACGATTGCTTTCACACCCTGCCCCAGCAGAAAGCGAACGATCTGTCTGGAATAGCGAAGGATCGTGTCCTTTGATTTCGCACCGTAGGGCACGCGCGCCGTATCCCCGAAATATATAATCCTCTCATTCGGGATGTTGCGCATTACCTCCCTTGCCACTGTCAGACCGCCCACGCCGGAATCAAACATGCCGATCGGTTTTTCCTTTTCTGTTCTTGTCATACTATCCTCTCATCTTTGCCGTCCCCTTTTTCCCGGAACAGCAACTATATCTTTCGTTTACTATAATAATCCAAACAGATCCCAAATTCAACTTAATTAAATCAGTTTTTCCCTAAAACAGGACCGGCTCCTTTCCCACAAATGCAAAAGAGACCCCTTTTTCTTCCTCCCACACGGCTTTGCCGTTGGTGGCCTCCGTAACTGCCGCCAGAAGTTCGTCCGCCTTCTCCTCCTGCACGAGCACCGTTGTTTTTACCACATCACTGTACTGCGCTTCCACAACCGGGATCTCACGCTGTCCCAGAAGATACTGCAGTTTTCCCACTCCGTTGTAATCGGTCCCGATCACCAGCTTCCTGCCGCTCAGTTTTTCGATAACGGTGCAGTTTTTCAGCCCTTCCTGTACCGCTTTGGAATAGGCGCGCACAAGACCGCCCGTGCCCAGGAGGATTCCTCCGAAATACCTTGTCACCACCACCGCGCAGTCATGGAGCTGCGCGCCCGCAAGCACATCCAGCATCGGCTTCCCGGCCGTTCCCTGAGGTTCCCCGTCGTCGCTGAAGCGCTGTATCTCCTGCCGCGGTCCGATGATATAAGCCGAGCAGTTATGTCTGGCATCCCAGTATTTTTTCTTCATTTCCGCAATAAAAGCCGCGGCCTCCTCCTCTGAGTGAACGCTTCTCACCGTCGCGATAAATCTCGATTTCTTTTCCGTGATCTCGCCTTCGCCGCCCCTGTAAATTACTTTCTGTGCCATAGACAGTCCCTCCGCCAGCCGTACAGGTTAATTTTATCATTACTCATGCCATGCAGCAATCATGCGAAAAGGCTTCGTTTGCAAATAAATTTGCACTCAGCTTTTCTTATGATTGCTGCATGGCCAGATAGTTATTAACTATATCTTATTAAAATCAACTACACTTGTCAATCCTATGTATATTTTGGTATAATGCAGTAGATGATGTTACTATTCACAATCTGTCAGGATACGCAAACAGAACCGTCATGCTTGCATGTAAGGGATTGTCTGCATATCCTGATGAGACCTGCGAAGCAGAGACTCTACCCGCATAAGCAGTCTTAGCTGCGTCAGCAGCGGGACTGGAGCACGTTCTCGTGCGACGGGTGCGCATGCCGGGTGGAGGACTGTAAATAGTAACCGGATGATATCATGGAAAACAGGAGCAGTCAGATGAGATACGGCAGACGTGACATTGAAAAAAAACAACGGAATATGACAGCGGAAAAAGTGGAACAGAAAGCCGGCATGACCCTGCTGCGCCTTCTGATCATTGCTCTTTTCGCGCTTACCATCGGCGGCGCATGCGCAGGCTACGGCATTGTCCGCGGACTGATCGCCGGAGCTCCGGATATCACGGGCTTAAGTACGGCGCCCGCGGAAGCCGCCACCTATATCTGTGATGCAAACGGACGGCAGATCCAGAAGCTGACCGCCCCCACTTCCAACCGCACGCCCGTCACGATCGATCAGATCCCGCAGCATCTTCAGGACGCTGTTGTAGCGATCGAGGACGAGCGCTTTTACGAGCACAACGGGATCGACGTACGCGGCATTATCCGCGCGTTTGTTGTCGGTGTGACCGGCGGAAGCTTTTCTGAGGGCGCCAGCACGATCACGCAGCAGCTTCTTAAGAACAGCGTATTCCCCGACTGGGTCAGCGAATCCACCCTTGCGGAGAGCTTTAAGCGGAAATTCCAGGAACAATATCTGGCGCTGGAGCTGGAAAAGGATCTGGAACAGACCATGGATAAACCGTCCGCAAAGAAGAAGATCCTTGAGGACTACTTAAACACGATCAATCTCGGCGCGGGGACCTACGGCGTGCAGGCTGCCGCCCGCCGCTACTTTAATAAGGATGTCTCTGAGCTTTCCCTCTCGGAGTCAACTGTGATCGCGGGAATTACCCAGAACCCGACCGGATATAACCCAATCCTCTATCCTGAAGCCAACCAGAAACGGCGGCAGAAGGTTCTTGACAACATGCTGGAGCAGAATTATATCACACAGGCCGAATATGACGATGCTCTCTCAGATGACGTATACGCGCGGATCATGGAAGCAGATGCACAGACAGGCAGCTCCGAGATCTATTCTTATTATACGGACGCCATGATCGGTCAGGTCCTTGAAGACCTGCAGACGGAAAAAGGCTATACGAGCACACAGGCATATAAAGCGCTTTATTCCGGCGGTCTGCGCATCTTCAGTGTGCAGGATGAAGCCATACAGCAGATCTGTGATGAAGAATTTGCCAACAGCGCCAACTACCCGCCCGAAACGCTGATCGGACTGGATTATGCCCTCAGCATCCAGAAAGCGGACGGCAGCACCGTTCACTATGGAAACTCTGATGTCCAGTCCCACTTTGAGGCTCAGGACGCTTCCTTTAATATGATGTTTTATGATGAGGACACTGCCCGTTCCTATGCGGCACAGTTTAAAGAGGCCGTGACAGGAGAAGGAGACACCGTGCTCGGTGAGCGTATTTCCCTGATCCCGCAGCCCCAGGCTTCCGTGGTCGTGATCGAGCAGTCCACCGGCTATGTAAAGGCGATTGTCGGAGGACGCGGTACAAAGGAGGCCAGTCTGACCCTGAACCGCGCCACCTCCACAAGACGGCAGCCCGGCTCAACATTCAAACCGCTTGCAGTGTATGCTCCGGCTATCGACTGCGGCGGCAAGACACTGGCATCCGTATACGACAACGCTCCTTATCAGTATTCCTCCGGCGCAGAGCTGAAAAACTGGGACAGCGACTATGGTTACAGCGGACTTGAAACCATTCATTTTTCGCTGGTGAAATCCGTCAATGTAGTGGCTGTAAAATGCCTGACCGAGATCACGCCCCAGACCGGACTTGACTATCTGGAACGTTTCGGCTTCACTACGCTCTACAATAACGATCTGGATGCGGACGGCAACATCCTCACAGATGCCTACCAGCCGCTCGCACTCGGCGGCATAACAGACGGCGTCGTTAACCTCGAGCTCACCGCCGCTTATGCGGCCCTCGCCAACAACGGCAACTACATTAAACCGAAATTTTACTCCAGAATCGAAGACAGTCACGGGAACGTTATCCTCGACAACACCTGCGAACCTGTTCAGGCTGTCAAGAGCTCCACGGCTTTTCTTATGACAAAGGCCATGGAAGATGTTATAAAAGATCCGGACGGCACGGCAAACGGCATTATCAGCCTCGGCGATATGCCTGTTGCCGGAAAGACAGGGACTACTGACAGTTCCAAAGATATCTGGTTTGAAGGTTATACCCCGTATTATACCTGCGGTGTCTGGGGCGGTTACGACAACAATGACGCCCTGCCCGACTATGACCGCAGCTACTCAAGATATGCCAAATTTTTGTGGAATGCCATTATGACGCGCATCCATGCGGAGCTGCCCGTCATTTCCTTCCAGCAGCCGGAAGGCATTGTAACTGCAACTGTCTGCAGGAAATCCGGCAAACTGGCCGTAGAAGGCCTTTGTACCGCAGACCCGAGAGGCAATCAGGCTTATACGGAATATTTTACGGCGGATACCGTTCCGACACAGACCTGCGACGTCCATGTATCCGTACCCGTATGCAGTCTCACCGGCCTGCGCGCGGCTTCCGGCTGTCCGTCGGCAGTCAAAGTCTGTATCCAGCGGCCGCAGGGAAGCACCGGCACTACGGATGATTCGAATTATGCCGTTCCCTCGGGTACATGCAGCGGACATGCAAACACCAATCACCAGAAACCAAACAGCGACGGCACGATCATCATAAACGAGGGTGTGGGAGGAAACGGTGCTGCCGGTGGAAACGGTACATCTGATCCGGCAGGCGGAAACGGCGGCTCCGCAAATACAAACGGAGATTCCCCGTCCGTTAATCCGGATGGAGGAACCTCCTTCGATAACATCCCTGCGGATGAATATTACAATGACGGCACGATCATCATCTACTGACCGGCGCGCTGCCGGGGCAGCCGCCGCACTTCTGCCTGAGCGGCATAAATGCCTGCCCTGCAGCTCAGGCTGTCAATCTGACAGCACGGCCGCACGACTTTCCGGGCAGCTCAGGCTGCCAACCCGACAGCACGGCCGTGTGACCTGCCGGGCAGCCTGCAAAGCAGGCTTCACCGTTTACAGGACGAGCCTTGCCGCGCCGTAGATTCCGGCGTCGTTTCCAAGCTCCGCCAGTGCAAACGGCGTGTCCTTGCAGGAAAGAAATGCATATTCACGGTAGTATTTCACTATGTAATCCAGAAGTACCGGGCCGGCTTTTGAAACGCCGCCTCCGATCACGAAGATATCCGGGTCTGTCACTCCGGCAATATTTGCCAGCGCCAAACCTAAATATTTTCCAAACTCCTCAGCGATCTCGATGGCAACGGCATCATTCTGCTTTACGGCGTCAAACACTGTTTTTGCGGAAATTTCACCGCCGCGCAGTATGGACGGGGTTGAATCCGCCTCAAGGCGCCTGTTGGCAAGGAACGTGATGCCTGTAGCGGACGCCACCTGTTCCAGACAGCCGCAGTTTCCGCAGTTGCATTTTTGCGTCAGGGAATCCGTCACATGGATGTGGCCGATCTCTCCGCCGGCCCCGTGGGAACCGACAACGATCTTGCTGTCGTTGATGATACCTCCGCCCACTCCTGTTCCAAGAGTCACCAAAACAACATTATGGTATCCGGCGCCGCCGCCCTTCCACATCTCTCCAAGTGCAGCCACATTCGCATCGTTTCCGGCTTTTACTTCCAGTCCCGTCATTTTTTCCATCTGTGCCACCAGATTTACATAGCCCCAGTGAAGATTCACGGCTGTGGGGACTTCGCCCTCCTCATTGACCGGTCCCGGAACCCCGATCCCGATGCCCGCGATCTCATCACGGTCAAGGCTCTTTTCCCTGATCTTGTCGGCGATCGTCGCCGCCACGTCCGGAAGGATGTTGCTTCCGTTATTTTCTGTTCTGGTCGGTATCTCCCATTTGTCAATCACTGTTCCTTTCACGTCAAACAGCCCGCATTTCACAGTCGTTCCCCCAACGTCGATACCAAAGCAATACTCTTTCATTTTTTATTCCTCCACCCTTATATTTTATGATGAGAGGGCGTTGCAAAATACAGTCAGGACACAAGCTCCTGCATCAGGCTGATCTGCCATGTACTATAGCCTGTGACTTGCGACAATTTTGCAACGCCCGGATGATACCGGATTGCTCCGCATTTTTGTCTATTTGACCCTAGTATCATCATTTTATAAATCACGTTTTTTTACAAGGCTCTGCTGCACTCTGTTATACAGCTCCTGCGCCGCATTATAGCCCATCTTCTTCTGTCTGTGGTTGACTGCCGCAGTCTCCACGATAATGGCCAGATTACGGCCCGGACGGATCGGTATGGAATGACATACGACCCGGTTGCCGAGAAACTCTGTGTATTCCTCCTCAAGACCCATGCGGTCGTACTCTTTATCACGGTCCCACTCCTCAAGCTTGATGACCATATCGATGGAATGCGTATCGCGGACGGCCTCAACACCGTACAGAGTCTTTACATCTATAATCCCGATGCCGCGAAGCTCAATGAAATGCTTCGTGATGTTCGGCGCGGTTCCCACTAAAGAAGCATCACTTACCTTGCGGATCTCCACCACATCGTCCGAGATCAGACGGTGTCCGCGGCGAATCAGCTCCAAAGCCGCCTCGCTTTTTCCGATGCCGCTCTCACCCATGAGGAGCACGCCCTCACCGAATACATCCACCAGAACGCCGTGAATGGAAATACACGGAGCAAGCTCCACGTTGAGCCATCTGATGATCTCCGCCATAAAAGCGGATGTCGCCTTATCTGTAACAAATACCGGAACCCCATACTTGTTGGCCAGCTCCAGAAGCTCCTCATCCGGCTTTGTCATAGTCGTATAAATAATGCAGGGTATCTTGCTGGATACAAAGCGCTCATAGATCGGTATCTTCTGCTCCATGGGAAGCCCCAGCAGATAAGTGTACTCCACATATCCGACTATCTGTACGCGCTCCGAAGCGAAGTGCTCAAAATAGCCTGTAAGCTGCAGGGCAGGACGGTTGATCTCCGGCGTTGTGATGCGGATAGGAGTCATGTCCACCTCCGGCGTCACATTTTTGAGATTCATTTTTTCCACTACTTTACTTAGTGCAACACTGCTTGCCATTATCCTTCTCCTTTACCGGTTAATTCATTTATCATATCACGTCCGCAGTGCACGTTCGAAAAACCTTCGGTTTTTCTCACTCGCGGGCTTCGCCCCATCAAAGCTGACACAGGCAAATCCGTCTGCAGGCAGCCGATTTGTCTCTGCCTGCTTTGACACTGCTCATTGCCATCGCGTACATTATACCATATCCCCCGGTTTATCCGCAAGATTAATGAAAGAAATCATATACTTTCTGAGCCGCCGGAAGGTTCATGGATTCCGTCTGCGCCAGTTCCTCGACAGACGCCTCCCTGACTGCCTCCAGCGACTTAAAACGGCGCATCAGGGCCTTTCTCCTTGTCTCCCCGATACCGTCAATGTCATCCAGCACAGAGCGTACCTGCTGCCTGCTTCTGAGCGATCTGTGATATTCGATCGCAAATCTGTGCGCCTCGTCCTGTATCCTTGTGATCAGCCGGAATCCTTCCGAGTCACAGTCGATCGGGATCTCAACGTTATTATAGTACAGCCCCCTCGTGCGGTGATTGTCGTCCTTTACCATGCCGCAGACGGGAATGGAAAGCTTGAGCCCTTCCAGTACACGCAAAGCTACATTTACCTGTCCTTTTCCGCCGTCCATCATGATCAGGTCAGGGAAACGGCTGAAGCTCCCGAACTCGCTCTTTTCTTCCCTCTGCTCGGCAAGTCCGTGCGAAAAGCGCCGTCCCAGCACCTCTTCCATACTCGCATAATCGTCCGGTCCTTTTACCGTGCGTATCTTAAATTTTCTGTAATCACTCGTTTTGGGTTTTCCCTTTTCATATACGACCATGGAGCCTACCGACTCAAAGCCGCTGATATTGGAAATATCATACGCCTCCACGCGCACCACGTTTTCAAGTCCCAGAAGTCCTGCGATCTCTTTCATGGCGCCGATCGTCCGGCCCTCTTCGCGCTTGATCTTTTCCCTGTCCTGCGTCAGTACCATCTGCGCGTTTCTCGCCGCCAGCTCTACCAGCTTTTCTTTCGTTCCTTTCTTTGGCACGCGCAGATAAACCCTTCCGCCGCGCCGGCTGCCGAGCCACTCCTCCACGATCTCCCGGTCGTCGATCTCATCCTGAAGCATGATCTCTCTCGGAATAAACGGCGTTCCCGAATAAAACTGCTTGATAAAGCTGTCCAGTATCTGGTTCCTCGTATCGTGGGGAGCCACGGTCAGATAGAAGTGGTCGCGCCCTATAAGCCTGCCGCCGCGGACAAAAAATACCTGAACCACCGCGTCCCTGTCATCGCTTGCCATGGCGATCACATCTTTATCTTCCCCGTCGCCGGAGGTGATCTTCTGTTTCTGCGCGATCTGCTTTACGCTTGACATAAGCTCCCTGTACTCGATCGCCGCCTCAAAATCCAGTTTTTCTGACGCCTCCTGCATCTTCTCTTCCAGCATTTTCAGCACCGGCTTATAATTTCCGTTCAGAAACTCCAGCGCCTCGTCCACCCTTTTTGCATACTCCTGCTGCGGATCATACCCCTGGCACGGCGCCAGACACTGCTTAATATGGTAATTCAGACACGGCCGCTCCACACCGGTATCGCGCGGGAGGCTGCGGTTGCAGGTCCTCAGCTTATACAGCTTATTGATAAGGTCGATCGTGTCTTTTACTGCTCCGGCGCTCGTATACGGCCCGAAATATCTGGATCTGTCCTTCTTCATGTTTCTGGAAAGGAGCACCCTCGGAAAAGGCTCGCTCACCGTCACCTTAATAAACGGATACGTTTTATCATCCTTCAGCATGGTATTATATTTGGGGCGGTGCTCTTTGATCAGATTGCACTCCAGAACCAGCGCCTCCAGTTCCGAATCCGTGACGATATATTCAAAGCGTCTGATCTTCGTGACCATCTGCTCGATCTTTGCGCCTTTATTGCGGCTGCTCTGGAAATACTGCCGCACACGGTTCTTTAAGACAACCGCCTTCCCGACATATATGATAGCGTCTTTTTCATCATGCATAATATAAACTCCCGGTTTTGCCGGGAGTTTTTTCAGTTCTTCCTGAATATCAAACATACTGTCTGTTTTCCTGTCCTATTCCCATAATTTCTGCGGATACAGACCCGCGTCCTTCAGTGACTGCACCGCTTTTACAACCATCGGTTTGTCTTCTTTATAAGTCACTCCATACCATCTGTCCTGCGTTTTCAGCACCCTGACCGTGGCTTTCTGCTCCTGAACAAGATCATCCACGGCAAACGGCAGGAAATACTCGCATTTGAGAGGATTGACCGGGAGATTCTCTCTCAGGAACGCCGGAAAGCCTTTTTCCAGCTCATCCATCATCCCTCTGCTGAATCCCCACATATTCATGGACACAATGCTGCCCTCGGGGATATACGTCCATGTCTGTCCGTCATCCTCCGTATAGGCTGTACCGTCCTCCCGTCTCTCAATATGTGTTCTCTCGTGGATCTCTGTCAGCAGGCCGTTCTCGTCCGTGCTGCATATGCCTCTGGCCACATGTCCGTTTTCCGTCAGCGTATTCTCAAGGATATAGCCGACCATGGCAAAGCGGTATTTTTCATCATCCTCATGTGTCGTCAGGTATTCATACATCATCCGGTATGCGCTGCTTCCGTAATAGTCATCCGCATTGATAACCGCAAACGGACCGTCTATCACCTTTCTTGCCGCCAGTACCGCATGGCCTGTTCCAAAAGGCTTCACCCTTCCCTGCGGAACAGAAAATTCCCGTGGGATATCATCAAGGCTCTGGTATGCGTAAGCAACCTCGATCTGCTTTTCCATACGGTCTCCGATGACCTCTTTAAAGTCCTTTTCGTTCTCTTTTTTGATAACAAATACCACTTTCTCAAAACCGGCGCGTATTGCATCATAGATGGAAAAATCCATGATGATATTGCCCTGCCCGTCGATCGGATCGATCTGTTTCAGACCGCCGTAACGGCTTCCCATGCCGGCCGCCATGATTAAGAGTGTTGGTTTTTTCATAAAATCCCTCCTTTTTGCTTATGCTTTGCTGTTTTCGGTTTGACAGGCTCTGTCTCTTTCTCCGTTTCCACCTCCCATGTCCCGTCCTTCTTTGACAGCTTAAAATATTAGGCAATGCCGGCCGCATCCGCAGCGGCCATTTTCTTAAGCTGTGTCTCTGTTTTCAAGTACTTCAGCAAAATTTTCTTCGTCAGTTTTTTCATACCCGATTCTCCCGTATCTATAAACAAAAGGCTGCAACAAACACTGTGGCAGCCTTTCTTCATTTACAAATATCTATCTTCTTTTAAGGAAATCCGGAATCTGGATATCTCTTTCCTGCACTTTTCCTTCCGGCGCTCTGAGCTTTCCGGAAGCTGACTGTGTACCCAGTGTCGGTGTGCGCAGAACCGGGGCTGACTCTGTACGGTTGTTTGACGGATACGTGAAATCCGGTACGATCCTTCTTCCGGCTACCGTACTCTTCTTTGCCGGTGCCTCCTGCTGTGCTGACTGGTCGCTGAGTCCTGTTGCAATCACTGTGATACTTGCCTCGTCGGCATATGTATCATCATACATTGCACCAAAAATAATATTCGCGTTTTCTCCGGCCATCTCCTGTACATAGCTTGCGGCATCATTTGCATCCATCAGAGAAATATCTCCTGATATATTGATGATCACATGTGACGCGCCGCTGATGGTCGTCTCAAGAAGCGGGCTTGCAACCGCCTGTTTTACTGCCTCAAGAGCTTTGTCATCGCCCTTGGCCTGTCCGATACCGATATGGGCGATACCCTTATCGGTCATAACTGTCTGTACATCCGCAAAGTCCAGATTGATCAGAGCCGGCAGATTGATCAGGTCGGTGATCCCCTGTACTGCCTGCTGAAGAACCTCGTCAGCTTTCTTGAGCGCCTCCGGCATTGTTGTACGTCTGTCAACGATCTCCAGAAGCTTGTCATTCGGAATAACGATCAGCGTGTCCACGCTGTCTTTCAGTTTTTCGATTCCTGCAAGCGCATTGTTCATACGGGTCTTTGCTTCAAAACGGAACGGTTTTGTCACAACTCCGACGGTAAGGATTCCCATCTCTTTTGCAATTCCGGCAACAACCGGCGCCGCACCTGTACCTGTGCCGCCGCCCATACCACAGGTTACAAATACCATATCTGCTCCCTGGATCGCCTGTTTGATCTCCTCGGAGCTCTCCTCCGCCGCCTGCTGACCTACCTGCGGTTTTGCCCCTGCTCCAAGACCTTTTGTAACTTTTTCGCCAATCTGGATCGTATGCGGTGCTCTGCACAGATCCAGCGCCTGTTTATCTGTATTGATGCCGATAAATTCCACACCGGCGATCGCCTCGTCTACCATTCTATTTACTGCATTATTACCCGCACCGCCGACACCGATGACAATAATCTTCGCTGCGGATTCAGCTTCATTTGACATGACTTCTAACAAGGTACTTCCTCCTTCTGCCCTCTGTCCTATGACAGTATTTTCCCACTATTTCTTCTATAATATAAGTTTTTCACTAATTTATCAAGTATTTTTTTCAATTATTCACAACTATCCAGCCATGCAGTACGCATACGAAAGGCTGAGTACAAATTTATTTGTAAACGAAGCCTTTTCGTGTGAGTATTATATGGCGTTTAACCATATGTCCCAGACATGCCGACTGCCGGCATGTCTGGGACCTGCATGGCCGGATAATTTTAATTATTCAAAATATAGGCGCCTGTATAAGGATCGATATATCCATAACCATCCGTGATGATCTGTCCGTCGTCTCCCAGATACGGCTTATCAAGGTTCGATGTGACATTTCCCTGCTCATCCGTATAGATCTGGTTTCCTTCCGCATCCGTCGTGATCCGGGACGGATCCTCCACATATCCGCCTCCTGACGCCGCGTTTTCGGCAGCCTCCTGTTCGGCGGCCTCCTGCGCTTCGCTCTCATCTTCGGCTATCTCCCCTTCGATCTGCGCACTCATGATCAGGTCTTCCTCTTCTTCGCCCCGCTCGCCCTTCTTAAAGCTGAACGTCGTCGTTCCGGGCACATAGGCTTCCATATGGAGCGTTCCCGACATTCCCTCCATCTGCGGGATGATCTGCTCGAGCAGTGCGAACTTCTTTTCGAGATAGGAGGAGCTTCCCATGAGCACCCTGCTGCTGCCGAAATACAGGATCAGCTCCTGCTTATCGTCAAAATGCGCCTCATCCGGTTTTGTCTCAAGCTGCTGGATATATCCGGCAGCCTGCGTGATATCTTTGAAAAACGTATCGTCCGTCACCGGAAGAGATTCCCCTGCCTGCGGCTGCGATATGGAAATTCCGGAGAAAGGAACCACATTATCCCTCTCCTTCGCCGATACTTCCACTACGCTCCCATCCGTATCAAAATAAACCCTTGAACCGGAATACATGATATAGCCGGCAATCTTCTTTTCATATACGCGTATCTCCACATGGTAGGGACTGACCATGTTCACTTCTATCCCGTTTAAAAACGGCAGATTCTGCGCAGCATCCTCCTGACGGTATTTCCATGTCAGATAAATTGAATTTTCCGCCATTGAATCCGACATCACCATTTTTTTAATCTCATCCGCCGTGTAAAACTCATTGCCGGTCACATCCGCCTGCCGGATATGGAACAGTCCGAAAACAACAGCCATTCCAAGCACCAAAACGCCA
>Ga0129309_1001369_pt1 | contig 12469 bp, 9 predicted proteins | sample L1105metagenome_FD_94439 | JGI IMG/M metagenome (GOLD analysis project Ga0129309, IMG submission 94439) | Ring-tailed lemur group fecal microbial communities from Wisconsin, USA - L1105 metagenome | ecosystem: Host-associated > Mammals > Digestive system > Large intestine > Fecal | place: USA...
CAATCATCAAATGCTACAACTGTACTTGTTGTCAGCTTTGTAAATGCTGAACTTATGAATTTGTACCAGGCAACAGGTATTATTTTTGGAGCAAATATTGGTACAACAATGACAGGTTTATTGATGACTTTCAATTTATCTGAAATTGCACCATTTATTGTCTTTTTAGGTGTTGTTATGGTTCAGTTTATTAAAAAGCCTTCAGTTCAAAAAGTAGGACAGGTTATTTTAGGATTTGGTATTTTATTTGTTGGTTTGTCTTCTATGTCTTCAGCAATGGCGGCGATGAAAGATTCTCCAATGATTGTTGACTTATTAACATCATTAACGAATCCAGTTTTAGCAGTTTTGATTGGTGCTGCAGTAACGGCCGTATTACAGAGTGCTTCAGCAATGGTCGGAATTTTAATTGTTTTGGCTTCACAAGGTTTAGTTTCTATTGAAATATGTTTCTATTTAACACTTGGCTGTAACATTGGATGTACAACTTCAGCAATTATGTCGAGTTTATCGGGAACAACAAATGCAAAGCGTGCTGCAATGATTCACTTTATTATTAATGTTATTGGAACAATTGTTATGGGAACATTATTAGTATTATTTATGCCATACATGGTAAGTTTTATAACGAATTTAACAGGTTCAGCAACTGCTACAGGAGCAGCATTATCTACTGCACTTGGAAAAGATGTAGCTTATTCGAATACAATATTTAAAATTTTCCAAATTATTATTTGTTTACCATTCTATAAATCACTTGTTCATTTATCAGAAAAAATCATTCCTGATAAAGAAGATAAACATATTGGTGAATTTAGAATGAAATATATCTCTGGTATTTTTTCACCAGCAACTGCTATTCCACAAGCGATTAATGAAGTACAAAGAATGTTCTATAAAACTGTTAGAAATTTAAATTTAGCAGTGGAATCTTTATTGGAACGTGATGTTGAAGTTATTGAAACGATTAATAAGAATAAGAAATACATTGATTATTTAGAAGAAGGACTTAATGAATATTTACGAAATTGTAATACATACCCATTATCAGAAGATGATAGTCGTATGATTGCACCTTTAATACACGTTATTGCGGACATTGTAAGAATTGCTGAAAGAACGATCAATATTACCGAAGCAACACAAAAATGTGTTGATAAAGATATTGAATTTAGTGATGAACATAAATTAAAAATTAGAGAATTTTTAACACTTATTAATTCTGAATTAGAATATTCTATTGATATGTTCTCTAAAAAATCAATAGAGCATTTGGCAGAAATATGTAAACTGGAAGATTTAATTGATACACGTGAAAGAGAATTACAGCATGAATATTTATCAGATATGAATCATCGCATTACTCGTCCAAGAGCAGGGTTACTATTTTCAGATTTGGCTGATAACTTAGAAAGAATTGGAGATCATGGTGTTAATATTGCTTTTTCTATTTTAAATAGAGATGGTGAAGAAATTAATAAGCTTTTAAGCGAAGAACATTTTGATCCGGCTGAATATATTGTTTAAAAGAAATATTTAATACATAATTTAATAATAAAAAACCAATTTATTGTGTTTTATAATAGATTGTTTCAGGCTGTTGACAAAGTAAAAAGTCAATAGCCTGAAATATTATTAATAACGTTTAAAATTTTTTGTATGAAAGAGTTCATATAAATTATCGTGTTATTTATAAAGTGTTTTATCCATTGTTATCGTTCTTTTATCAATATTTTATTCATAATTGAACTGATAATTTAATATTATATTTTTTGATTATTTTTAAAGAATGGTATGTAAAAGAAATCATAACATTGATAAAACATTTCACACGGATATTGAAAAATAAATTTGTTAGATTATACAGCATAGAAATAGATAATTTATTAAACTTGAAATATTATCATGAAATAACGATTATATGTGATAAAATATGATGTAATTTTTTAAGGAGAAACAGTATATGATATGTCCAAATTGTCATGATGATTTACTAGCAACCGGAGAAACTGTAGAGGCAAGTGAAATAGGTGATGATGCTTTATTTTGCAGTGAATGTGGTCAAAAAATCATTAAAGTGAAAGAACCAGAGGTTAAAGAAAATTCAACAGTAGGAAGTAGAATACAAAATAAGAAAAATAAAAAACAAGACAGTAATAAAAAAACAATGATAATCGCTGGTGTCATTGTGGCTATTGTTATTGTTGTTGTCACTTGCTTTGTTTGCTATTTTCTATTTTTTAGAGCATCTGATGATAGTAGTACTTCAAGCGGTGAAGAAACAACATCAGAAAAAAAAGATACAAAAATTGAGCTTGAGGAAACAAGTTTAACATTAAAGGTTGGAGAAACAGAGTATATTGAAGCCAATATGGATTGTAAATATACAGTAAAGGATGAAACTATTTGTGAAGTTGATAGTTTTGGAACTGTTAAAGGCTTAAAAGCAGGGAAAACAACTGTTAAATGTGAAGGTGAAAATGGAACAACAGTAACTTGCAAGATCACTGTTGAAGAAATCGCTAAAAATAACGAAATTTCTTATGATGTAGTAAATGAAGTAAAAAAAATCAAAGAATTATATAATGATACACAAGAGCATATAAATAGTTATAGTGTAGAAAAAGATAATAATATGACTTTTTATAAAGATAATGATAATCTAAAAAAAGTGGTTGTTAATAGTGATAGTGATTGGAATTATACAAGAGAATACTTTTTTGAAAAAAATAATATCTATTTTGTTTTCATTTATGGTAACAATGAAGAATATCGTTATTATTTTAAAGATGGAATCATGATACGCTATATTGATACTGTGAAAAATGTTTATGATTATGGAAATATATTTTCTTATAAATGGGATAGGGAATTAAATCAGGAAATAGAAAAATTAAGTACATATTCTCATTGATTTTTTATGCATAATTTAATATAATCTTGTTAATCCGATGATCAAGATTAAATAGTATAATCATTTCAGAGACAAGGTGGTTGGTGAAAACCTTGATGAAAGTACTGTGGGACACTTGTGAGGAGTTACTTGCAAAGAGTAACCGTTTGTCGCGTTAAGATAGAGAGTGCGTATGTAAATACGAACTAAGGTGGTACCGCGTTAATAACGTCCTTATTGAGGACGTTTTTATATTTTAAGGAGGGAAATTATGGGATATACAGCACCAAGAGGAACGGTAGATATTTTACCGGGACAAAGTGAAAAATGGATTCGTTTAGAACAATTATTAAGAACTATTTCAGCAAATTATAATGTTAAGGAAATGAGAACACCTATTTTTGAATATGCTGAGCTATTTAATAGAGCAGTTGGTGATACTACTGATGTTGTTTCTAAAGAAATGTATACTTTTCAAGATAAAAAAGGAAGATATATTTCTTTAAGACCAGAAGGCACTGCCGGAATTGCTAGAGCATATGTTGAAAATAAAATGTATGGTTTACCTGAAAAACTTCAAAAAGTTTATTATATGGGACCTATGTTTAGATATGAAAGACCACAAAATGGTCGCCAAAGACAATTTCATCAATATGGAGTTGAAATGTTAGGAGTAGAATCACCTTATGTAGATGTTGAATGTATGTTGATGGCTGTTACAGTTGTTGAAGCATTAGGTTTAAAAAATGTAACATTACACATTAATTCATTGGGAGATAATGAGTCAAGAGATGCTTATAGAGAAGCATTAAAAAATCATTTCAGACCACATTTAGATGAATTATGTGGTGATTGTAAAGCAAGATTTGATAAAAATCCATTACGTATATTGGATTGTAAAGTAGATGCTAAACATTCAGCAATGCAAAATGCACCTAAAACAATTGATTATTTAAGTGAAAGTGCAAAAGAACATTTTAATAAAGTGTGTTCATTATTAGATGATTTAGAAGTTAAATATGTTGTTGATACAAATTTAGTGCGAGGTTTAGATTATTATTCACATACTGTTTTTGAAATCATTTCTGATGATCCAAAATTAGGAGCAGGAGCTACTGTTGGTGGCGGTGGTCGTTATAATGGACTTATTGAAGAATTAGGAGGACCAGCTACACCGGGTGTAGGATTTGCTTTTGGAATGGAAAGATTGCTTTTAGCTTTAGATGACGAAGCAGAAGATGAAGAAGAAGGTATAGATTGTTATATTATGCCTTTAGGAGACGAAGCTAAAGATTTAGCAATGCAAATTATTGCCATGTTACGTGCTAATGGCTTTACGTGTGAAATGGATCATGTTTCTCGTGGATTAAAAGGTCAATTTAAATCTGCTGATAGATTTAATGCACATTTCTCTATTATTTTAGGAGATCAGGAAGTAGAAAAAGAAGTTGTTAATATTAAATGTAATCATGACAGAACACAAGAGGTTGTTGCTTTAGAAAATATTGTTGAACATATTGAAAATCATTTAGCAGGAGGACATCATCATGAATAGAACACATAATAATGGTGAATTAAGAATTGAAAATGTTGGTGAAACCGTTGAATTAAAAGGCTGGGTGGCTAAAAAAAGAAATTTAGGTGCACTTGTCTTTATTGATTTGAGAGATAGATATGGTATTACCCAAATTATTTTAAATGAAGCTATGGAAAATATTGCCAAAGAGATAAAGAACGAATATATTTTATATGTCAAAGGGACAGTCGTAGAACGTAGCAGTAAAAATCCAAATATGCCTACTGGTGATATTGAAATTGATGCCAATGAAATTAAAATTATTAATTCTGCTAATTTAACACCAATTATTGTTTCTGATGATACTGATGCATTAGAAGAAACAAGAATGCAGTATCGTTATTTAGATTTAAGAAGACCAGTTATGCAAAATAATATTATAACTCGTCATAAAATTACAAAAAGTATTAGAGAATATTTAGATAATTTAGATTTTGTTGATATTGAAACACCTTATTTGAATCGATCAACACCAGAAGGGGCAAGAGACTTTTTAGTTCCTTCAAGAGTACATCAAGGTGATTTTTATGCTTTACCACAATCTCCTCAATTATTTAAACAATTATTAATGGTCGCTGGTTTTGAAAAATATTATCAAATTGCCAGATGTTTTAGAGATGAAGATCTAAGAGCAGATAGACAACCAGAATTTACACAAGTCGATGTGGAAATGTCGTTTATGACAACTGATGAAATTTTGGAAATTGGTGAAAATATGGTTGCAAAAGTCATTAAAGATGTTAAAGGAATCGATGTACCATTACCGCTTCCAAGAATGACTTGGCATGAAGCTATGGAAACATATGGTATTGATAAGCCAGATATTCGTTTCGATATGAAATTAGTTAACTTAAATGAAACTGTTAAAAATGTTGATTTTATGGTATTTAAATCTGCATTAGAAAATAATGGTCATGTTAAAGGAATCAATGTTAAAAATCAGGCATCGCAGTATTCAAGAAAGAAAATCGATAAATTAACAGATTTAGTAAAAACATATAAAGCTAAGGGATTGGCATGGATAAAAATAAACAATGGAAAAGCTGAAGGGCCTATTGTTAAATTTTTTAATGAAGAACAGCTAGAACGTTTATTAAAAGCTATGGATGCCAGTGATAATGACTTATTATTATTTGTATCCGACAGCAAATATATGGTTGTTTGTGATGCACTTGCAGCTTTACGTAATCATTTAGGAAAAGAATTAGGATTATATGATCCAAATGAATTAGGATTATTATGGGTTGTTGATTTTCCAATGTTTGAATATGATGATGAAACACAAAGATACTATGCGACACATCATCCATTTACAAGACCAAAAGAAGAAGATATTGATAAAATCGAAAGTGATCCAGCAAACTGTTTAGCTGATGCCTATGATATTGTTTTGAATGGTTTTGAATTAGGAGGAGGTTCTCAACGTATTTATGAACAAGATTTACAACAAAGAGCCTTTAAAGCTTTAAGTTTAACTCCTGAACAAGTCGAAAATAAATTTGGCTGGTTTGTTGATGCCTTAAAATATGGAACACCTCCTCATGGTGGTTTTGCTTTAGGATTAGATAGATTAGTCATGTTACTTACACAAAGTGAATCAATTAGAGATGTTATAGCATTTCCTAAAAATGCCAGTGCGACTTGTCCAATGTCTAAAGCACCAAATAGTGTTGAAAAAGATCAACTTGATGATTTAGGAATTGGAGTATTGAAAGATGAATAATGATCGCATCGATAATATTTTAGAATTGATGGAGGAAGCATCACTTGATTATTTTTTAATCAGTGATCCTGAATCTATTGCTTACTGTACAAACTATTTAAACTACCCATATGAAAGAATGTATGTTTTCATGATTTCAAAGCATGGTGACCACAAACTTTTCTGTAATGACTTATTTTATATTGATGAAGATTTAGATGTAGATATTGTTTGGCACAAAGATGGCGATGATGCTATTCAAACCATTGTTGATCATATGGCTTTTCCAAATCGTATAGGAATAGATAAGAATTGGCCTTCAAGATTTTTACTTGCATTGATGAAGAAACTGCCAAAAGCTAAATTTATCAATGCTTCACCATGTGTTGATCTTGTCAGAATGAAAAAAGATCTTCATGAACAAGTTTTAATGATTGAAGCCAGCAGAATCAATGATCTAGCAATGCAGGATGTAATTGATTTGTGTAAAGAAGGTTTAAGTGAAAAAGAAATAGCACAAAAATTACCTGCAATATATATCAAATATGGTGCAGATGGAAATAGCTTTGAACCAATGATTGCATTTGGAAAAAATGGTGCTGATCCACATCATAGCAATGATAATAGTCATGTCAAAGAATGTGACAGTATTATTATAGATATGGGATGCATTTATAAAGGATATTGTTCTGATATGACAAGAACAGTTTTCTTTGGTGGAATAACTGAAAAACAAATTGAAGTTTATGAACTTGTAAAAAAGGCTAATGAAACTGCTGAAAAAATGATTAAACCGGGAGTTAAATTGTGTGATATTGATAAATGTGCCAGAGATATTATCAATGAAGGCGGTTATGGAAAATATTTTAATCATCGTTTAGGACATTTTATCGGCAGAGATGTTCATGAATATGGTGATGTATCAGCAAGTTTTGATATTGAAGTTGAAGAAGGCATGATTTTTTCTATTGAGCCGGGTATTTATTTACCTAATGAATTTGGGGTTAGAATTGAAGATTTAGTTTTAGTCACAAAAGATGGCTGTCAGGTCTTAAACAGTTATTCTAAAGATATTCAAATTATATAAAACGAGTATTTTACTCGTTTTTTCCTATTAAGTAAAGAAATTCATTAAGATTTGTGGTAATATATTAAACGAGGTGACAAAAATGTATTATTTTATAGGAATTAAAGGGTCAGGTATGGCTCCGCTTGCAACAATTTTATATGAGCTAGGTCATGAAGTTGCAGGCAGTGATATTGATAAATATATTTTTATTGAAGAAGAATTAAGAAAAAGAAACATTCCTATCTATTCTTTTAATAAAGAGAATATCAAAGATGGCTATCATGTCATTATTGGAAATGCCTTTGATGAAACAAATGAAGAAGTAAAAGCTGCTTTAGAAAATCCTAATGTAAAATGTACACGTTATTACGATTTTTTAGGTGAATTTATGGAACATTATGTTTCTATTGCTATAGCTGGGACACATGGAAAAACAACAACAACAGGTATGGCATATCATTTATTTGAAGATTTTGATAAAACATCAGTATTGATAGGTGATGGTACAGGACATGGTCAAAAAGACAGTAAGTATTTTATTGCGGAAACGTGTGAATTTCAGGATCATTTCTTACATTATTATCCTACTTATGCAATTATTAATAATATTGAGTTAGATCATGTTGATTATTTTGGCAATCTAGAAAGATATATTGAATCTTTTGAAAAATTTGCTAAACAGGTCAAAGATACCGTTATTGTTTGGGGTGACGATCCTAATATTAAAAAAATTCATTTTGAAAAAAGAGTAATTCGTTTTGGTTTAGGAGATCAAAATGATGTAAGAGCTGTGAATGTTTTAGAAACACCACAAGGATTATCATTTGATGTTTATATTCATAAAGAATTATTTGGACATTTTAACATACCATTATATGGGTATCATATGCTTTATAATTCTTTGGCAATTATTACTCTAGGATATTTAGAAGATATGTCTTATGAATATATTTTAAATAAATTACAAACATTTGAAGGAACAAAAAGACGTTATACTGTTCAAGAAATAGGGAATAATGTATATGTTGATGATTACGCACATCATCCAACTGCGATTAAGTTTGTTATTGAAGCAACGAGAGTACGTTATCCTGGAAAGAAAATAGTAGCAGTTTTTAAACCTGATAGATTTTCTCGTGGAGCAAGATTTGCAAAAGAATTTGCAGCGGAAATGGAAAAAGCTGATTATCCATATTTCTGTCCATTCCCTGATAATGCCAAACATGAAGATGGCATTGATATAGATATATACGATATTGCTAAATTAGCACCTAGAGCAAAAGTAATTAAAGAAGATGAAACCGGTGTTGAAGAATTAATGCAATATGATGGCTGTGTTTTCTTATTTATGAGTAGTAAAGATATTTACAAGTTTGAAGAAAAATTGATTTTGGCGAAAAGTTCTATATAAAACAGCCATAATATGATATAATCAAGAAGAAAGTAGAGGTATTACTATGACTACAATGGAAATATGTTACTGTGTGCTTATTTTGGCTGGTGCTTTTTGTTTAGTTGGTTTGGGAGTTTTATTTGTAAGAACTTCAACTGCTGTTAAACAGGCAGGGAATACAGTTGAAATTGCTCAAGAAACTATGAAAAGATTGGATAAGGTTTTAGATGATGTTAACTATAAACTAGATTTATTAAACGTTCCAGTTGAAACAGTAGCAAAGTTTTTTGATCCTAATAGACCAAAATTTAGTCCACTTAAAGCAGTTTTGAGTTTTTTTAAAAAATAATTAGAAAGGAAATGATATTATGAAACTAATGAAATTTGTTGCTACTTTGGGTATTGGTGCAATTGCAGGAATGTTATTAGCACCTAAAAAAGGCAGTGAATTAAGAAAAGAATTAACAGAAAAAGGAAAAGAAACATTTGACAATGCTAGAAATATGTCTAAAGAAGATTATTTGGATTTAATGAACAAAACTATCGATGATGTAAAAAAAGCAATTGATGAATTTGATATGGATGAATTCAAAGATAATGCTAAAGATAAATACGATGAATTAAAAAACAAATATGATGAATTAAAAGCAAAATTAGAAGAAGTGACTTCTCAATTGAAAGATAGTGAACAATATGGGAATGTTAAAGACAAATTAGATAAAATTGTTGATGAAATTACTGATAAGATCGGTCAAATCAAAGAAAAAATCGATGAAAAGTCTTTTGATGCAATTTCTGAACTAGAAGATGATATTGATGACATTGAAGATGAAATAGATGTAGTAATTGAAGATCTTAAAAACTAATGAAAAAAATAACTATTTATGATGTAGCAAGAGAAGCAGGTGTTTCTCTTGCTACAGTTTCTAGAGTTATCAATGGATCATCAGTTGTTCGAGAAAAAACAAAACAAAAAGTATTAAAAGTTATTGACGAATTAGATTTTAAACCAAATCAAGTCGCAAGAGGTTTGGCAACAAGTAAAACAACTACTATTGCGATTATTTTTCCACAATCATTATTTGCTCATGTTAAAGACATGATTGGTGGTATTGGTGATGCAGGACGTCATTTAGATTATAATATTACTATCTATACAACAGATGATATAGGTGATGATGATACAGTAGGTGATGTTCTTGAAAAAGTAGTAAAAACTAGAGCTGATGGTGTGATCTTATTTAATAACGATCAAATCGATCAAGAAATTGAATTGGTAAAGAAATATAAAATACCAGCAGTAGTTATAGGAACGTGTGTTTCAGATGAACTTATTGGTTCAATTTACATAGATGCAAAACAGGTTGCTTTTGATATTATTGATAGCTATTTAAAAAGTGGCAAAAAGGATATTATTTTCGTTAGTCCAAAACAAAATCTAGTAAGAACTGATGATTTAATAAAAGGGATAAAAGAAGCATACCAACAACATAATTTACCTTTTGATGATGAAAAGCAACTTATTCATACTTCTTCTCATTATGAAAAAAGCTATCCACAATTTTTAGAATATTTTAAAAATAATAAACATGAAGTTGTTTTTGCAAGTTATGATAAAGAAGGTGTTGCTGTTATCAATGCAGCATTTGAGAATAATATCAGTGTTCCTCATGAAATGGAAGTTATTTCCATGATGGATACAAGTTATTCATTAATGTGCAGACCTACACTGACTTCAATTCATCTTCCTATTTATGATATGGGAGCTTTAGCTGTTCGATTACTGACAAAAATATTAAATGATGAAAAAATCGAAACGAAAGAAGTTTGTGTCAATACAACAAAATTAAAAAGAGGATCAACCAAACAATAAAGGCTATACCTTTATTGTTTTTTGTTGACTTTAACATTAAAATTTAATATTATAATGTTACAGCATTGAAAGAGACAAGTAATATTACTGATTTGTGATAGAGAACTTATGGCTGGTGGAAATAAGTCAATAGGTAATATGAATACACTCTGGAGCTTCTAAGTGCAAAGCTTAGACGGTGAGATACCGTTATCATAAAGAGTGTATGTCTTTGGCATAAATAAAGGTGGTACCGCGTAATAACGTCCTTTTGGGGATGTTTTTTTATTTTAATAGGAGGATTAGGTATGAAAATTTATGATGAATTAGTTTGGAGAGGTCTTATTAAAGATGTAAGTTCTCCGGAAATTGAAGAAAAGCTTAATAATGGAGGAATGACATTTTATATTGGAACTGTTCCAACTGGTGACAGTTTACATATTGGACATTTTTCATCTTTTTTAATTAGTAAACGATTAAAGGATGCAGGGCATACACCTATTTTATTAGTTGGTGGTGCAACAGGATTAATTGGTGATCCCAAACCAGATACAGAAAGACCGATGATTACAAAAGAACAGGTGCAGCATAATTTTGAATGCTTGAAAGCTCAGGCACAAAAACTATTCGGCTTTGAAGTTGTTAATAATTATGATTGGTCTAAAGATCTTAATTTCATTGATTTTTTAAGAGATTATGGAAAATATTTCAATATCAACTATATGTTGAATAAAGATATTGTAAAAAGAAGATTAGATTTAGGTATTACATATACTGAATTTTCTTATATGATTATGCAGGCAATGGATTTCTACTGGTTACATGAAAATAAAAATGTAACTTTACAGGTAGCTGGACAAGATCAATGGGGAAATATTACTGCAGGTATTGAATTGATTAGAAAGAAAACTGGTCAAGAAGCTTATGGATTTACAATGCCACTTTTAACAAGAAGCGATGGTACTAAATTTGGTAAAACAAATGGAAAAGCTATCTGGTTAGATAGAGAAAAAACTTCACCATATGAAATGTATCAATTTTTCATTAATTCCGAAGATGATAAAGTTATCGATTATTTAAAATTTTTAACTTTCCTATCACCAGAAGAAATCATGGAATTAGAGGAAAAAAATAAAACACAGCCTCATTTAAGAGAAGCACATAAAGCTCTAGCAAAAGAAGTTATTACTTTCTTACATGGCAGTGATGCTTATGAAGAAGCTGTACAGGTATCAAAAACATTATTCTCTGGGCAAATTCAAAATTTAACTATTGAACAAGTTGACGTTGCTTTTGCAGGTGTTCCTACAATTGAATGTGAAGAAGCAGAATTAAATATTTTGGATGCTTTAATTAAAGCAGGAGCAGCTAAAAGTAAAAGAGAAGCAAGAGAATTTGTCAACGGTGGCTCAGTATTAATCAATGGTGAAAGAATCAAAGATTTAGAATTTACAGTTTCTAAAGAAAATGCTTTCGGTAAATCAAAAACAGTAATTAGACGTGGTAAAAAGAATTATTTTGTATTAAAACATAACTAATGATTGATAAATGGCAATATTGTTGAGTATTGTCATTTTTCATTTTTTTATAGTGAAGTCTTGTACAATATTTTTTTAATTGTTAGAATGTCTATGGTGATAGAAATGAATGGAGTGCTTTTAATTAATAAACCTGCTGGATATACAAGTCATGATATTGTGAATATTGTAAGGAAACAATTGCATACCAAAAAAGTCGGACATTGTGGTACGTTAGATCCTGATGCAACAGGCGTGCTAGTTATTTGTGTAAATAAAGCAACAAAGATCATTCAGTTTTTAACAAGTGAAAGTAAAGTTTATCGTGCTACACTGACTTTAGGAAAAAGCACAGATACATATGATGTCAGTGGTAAAATTATAGAAGAAACAGAAGTAGGGTATATTGATGAAGAAAAAGTCAAAACGACTTTAAATGAATTTTTAGGTTGTATACAACAAATTCC
>Ga0129309_1001370_pt1 | contig 12465 bp, 11 predicted proteins | sample L1105metagenome_FD_94439 | JGI IMG/M metagenome (GOLD analysis project Ga0129309, IMG submission 94439) | Ring-tailed lemur group fecal microbial communities from Wisconsin, USA - L1105 metagenome | ecosystem: Host-associated > Mammals > Digestive system > Large intestine > Fecal | place: USA...
AGACATGAGAATTATTATGGATAACATCTGATGAAGAAAGAAATCCTTCTTCTGTTATCTGATATAGAAACTTATTAACCAATTAGTCTTGATTGACTACACCATTATTATACTAGGGAGTGAAACAGATGATAAAGTACGACCGTTTATGGGTTACCCTGAAAGAAAAAAATCTCAGCCAGTATAAACTTATAACTGAATATGGTATTGATAAAGCACAACTTCACAGGCTAAGAAAAAATATGGTTGTCAAAACGATTATATTGGACAAACTCTGCCAGATTCTTGAATGTCAGATTGAAGATATCATGGAATATGTGCCGGACAATAAGGATGAATAGGACATTGCAAACTTCACAGTTTTACAATGTCCTTTTTATTCCTCATTTCATGGTGCTTACACGCACCATATCTTTGTGATTCCTATACCATTAAAATACTAATAAAGGGGTGAAATCCGAATGATCATTTATGACCGCCTATGGTCTACATTGAAAGAAAAAAATATCAGCCAGTACAAGCTGATTAAAGACTATGGAATTGACAAAGCACAGCTCCACAGGCTGCGGCACAATATGATTGTCAAGACCATCACACTGAATAACCTTTGTAAAATCCTTGACTGCCGCATAGAAGACATTATGGAATATGTACCAGATGAAGCAAAAAAGAATTAGGGAACACTTTCCAAATCGGTGTTCCCTAAATTGGGGCTATGTGCCTTCCTCATTTCCTCCTATTCTTCTCTTTTCCTGTCATAAACTTCACCTCCCAGATATTTTACTTCCAGTTCATACTTTCCCTGTTCGTTATACGAAACCTGGATCTCATAATCTCCACATAAGTACGTTTCCCCTCCCTCGATTGGATAAAATTCATTTTCTGCCCCATTATACAAAATCAGTTCTGGTTCCAGCACATTTTCATTAACCTTCAGCATTCTGCGAATACAGTCATCACAGAAAAGAGTTTTCATCCTGTGCACGCTGACAATGCTTCTTTTCCCGTCTATCACAGCAGTTCCAGTTCCCGTGTTTAAATCAGACATAATCCGCAGCCAGGTCTCGCTGATCTCATCATATCCCCAGCTTACCTGTACTCCGCTTTGTTCTATACCATCCTCAAAGATATCAAGCGCATATGTCTGACCGGTATTCAGATCCAACAGGCAGGCCTGATACGGCAATCCATCCGGCTCCGCCAGACACCGCTCCGTCTTGTTTGGAATGTAATCAAGATATTCCAGTTCGTCTTCCGCATAATACTTTCCAAGTATCAGATCATGCCTTATCTTTTCAGCAATCTCATCGTACTCATCCTTTGTTGCTTCACCCAGATACGCAAAAATGCTGTCCATAATTTCTTCCACATCCTCTGCTTCCTGTTTTCGGCTTCCAATCACAGGAAAGCATACAGCAATCACAGTCAGCATTGTAGCCATCAGACAACCCCAAAACACATAATAAAATACTTTTTTTCCTTCCGATCTTGAAACATAAACTTCTTCCAGATTCTCCATGCTTTTCTTCATCCTTCTCTCCTTTTACTCCATATTTGAGTGGTATAAGCCAAACTTATATTGTCTATTATACTCTAAAAATGAGTGGTAGCATAGTATTAAAGTGAAAGGAATTAGAAAATGAATGTACAAGAACGTTTAAAGGAATTAATGTCGCAGCGCGGCTGGAGCTCCTACAAGCTGGCAAAGCAGGCAGAGCTTTCTGAAACCACCATCAGCAACCTGTTTAAGCGGAACCAGGCGCCTACGCTGTATACTCTGGAGCGTATCTGCAGCGCCTTTGGTATTACGCTGTCACAGTTTTTTTCTGAAGACGGGGAAACCGTTACCTTAACTGCGGAACAACGCAGGCTGCTTTCCAACTGGTCTGCACTCTCTGACAAAAATAAAGAGATTCTTTTGTACCTGATGGAACACATGTAACATCCCCAAAATAGTAGGAGGTATCACATTTGAATATTCGATTACGGCTGCAGAATTTAATGAAAGAACGCAGATGGTCTGAATACCGGCTTGCAAAAGAAGCGAAAATTTCGCAGACTACCATCACAAACCTGTTTAAACGGAATAATCTTCCCACGCTCCCCACGTTAGAAGCGATTTGCAATGCGTTTGACATTACACTTGCACAGTTTTTTATGGAAGAAGACCTGATTGAGCTTACCCCATCGCAAAAGGATCTGTTAACAAAATGGAATGGCCTGACTTTCGAGCAAAAAAGAATCATACAGAAGCTTTTAAACGCCATATACGAAGAAAATCAGAGCACACAGCATTAGCTGCCATGTGCTCTGATTGCTTTTACACATTCTACGCAATACCGCTTATGCGGCCTTTTCCGCTTCTCCTTTTTCCATCAGGAAACTGTTCTTTCCATAAAGCCCCGAACTGCTCACAGTTGCCTCTCCGCCCAGGCTGTCCAGATACTGCTTCCCGTTTTTCGATGCGGAAATGTACACATAGTAATCCTTTCTTTCAAACCTGTTTGATGCCTCATACTTTGCATAGTCCCGGCTGATCACCACACGCGCATGAAGTTTCGCCGCCTTCTCCTGCACCATCTGGTATACGAAAGACACGATTTCATCCTCCTTCGCCTCGCTGATCCGGCTGAAATACGGGCGTTCCAAAAACAGCACCAGTTCCTCCTTCCCCGTATCTACCACGGCCTTTTCCTTCGTCAGGTCGGCAAATTCTATTTTCTGTTCCCGGACAGGCTTCTCGGTTACAGAGCCTTTTGTCAGCCGTAGCAATGCACGAAATACGGTTACATCCCCTTTTTTCAGGTACAGTACCTTTTTGTTCGAATCAAAGCAGGACAACAGGCAGGATCTATAAATTCCATTCCTATAGGAAAGGCAGGTATGTGTGGGAATTTCCCCGATCTGAAACACCGGAATAAAGCGGTCCTCCTCCCAGAGTTTGAGATCTCCCATGCTTCTCATAAGGTTTTCCTTCCACGTGCTTTCCGTTTCCTCTGATACCGGATACGCAATCTCTTTTTCCAGATCCGTCTCATGGTATTTCAGCTTTGCGAATTCTCCCATCAGCTCCGCGCATAACAGCCGCCGTACTGCTTCCCACTTCTGGCCGTTATCCACGCAGAACTCACGCACAATCTCCGCATTCCCGTCATACACAAACTGGCGGATCCGCGCCTCATGCTCCTGAACAAATTCATCCGTAATGGATAACTTTTCCTTAAGCCACAGCCACGTCTCATCATGTGTCAGCATGTTTTCCTGGAAACTCCCAAGAGTTTCAAGTCCGGCAAGAACAGCCCGGTTTCTTATCAGATAAACGGCCTGGCGCACGTTCTCAATTTCCGGGACAAACCGCCCGTAGGTTTCCCAGTCTGCCAAAAGCTGTGCAGCAAGGTCGGCCTCCAATCCAGTGATATGTGCAAGCTCCCCGTGCATCCACATAGACAACGGTTTCTCCGACAGGCGGGCGGCAAGGCTCCTAAGCTTTTCCTCCTCCATGCTGCTGATACTTGGAACATTCTTTACAATTTCACGGAACGTGCGCAGCCTTACATCACTTTTTTCACTGGAAAGATAGCCATATAAGCGGCAGAGGGAACTGTCCGCAGATGACAGCAGATACAGTTCCTCAAACGTGTAGGATTTCCGGTTCAGCAGTTCCTTGCGTCTCCAGCCAAACCCTCCCGTCCCATAACTGTCCTGCAGGTTCCTTTCATTCAGCGTATTCAGGTTCAGGTAATTCCGGTAAATATCCGGATCCAGAAGGAACGAGCCTGAACTTAACGCCAGGAAATCGCCGCTGTTATCATTTACCAGCTTCAGGAAATGCTTTTTCTCGGTAAGGATTGCATACAAAAGCACCTCTTCCTTCTCCTGTGACAGATAAAATATGTCAATGTTCTCAAGATTGGTTTGATGCAACGCACAGGCATATGCCACCCTTCCGCCCAGCATCTCTTTCTTACGCTCCTCCGTCATATCCGGCAGCAGTTTTTCAAGGCATTTCAGATCTGACAGCAAAGCGCCGTTGGAAAGCCACAGTTCCAGGAGCTGCGGATAGCATGCCTCATCGAAATGGCGCATAACTTTTTTCAGGTATTCCCGGGTTTCCTGAACGCTCTTTGCCATCTCCATGATCTGCTCTTTCCCCAGCTTCAGCCGGTCGTAAGTCTCCATGCCGATGAAGGAAAGGAGGTCCGGCAATCCCGGCTCTACCAGCACTTGCCATACCTCCCTGTCATTCAGCACAGAATTGAGCTGGTTCATGGTAAACAGCGGATTAAAAAGAAGAGCCCTCTCCTTTTCCGTAAGTTCAGCCATATCCAGGGAGAGAGTACGCACATATTTTCCCAAGTTTTCCAGCAGTTGGCTCCGCGCCCCCTTTTCCAGTTCTATCTTTTTATAATATTTCAGGAAATAGAACTGGGCGGCCATCGGGATCTCCATATCCCGGACCACCTCCTCTATATCCCTGCTGTCAAATACGGATAATTTTTCCTGCTTTGCCTGGACAAACAGTTGTTCCAGACGCAGGATAAAAATGCTTTCGCCCTCTGCCGTCATTTCCTTTATCCGGGCGGCCACTTCCGGATCGCACATAAAATATCTTTTTGCTTCCACGGATATTTTATCTGCAAAAGAAGCAATCCCCTGCCCCATGATCCATGCGCAGGCCTGCCTGGATTTCTCTTCCCCGTAATCTCCAATGAATTTAAGCGGAAGGTTCGATGAGAGCATATTACCCACCGTCTGTATATGCCTCAAAACCTGTTCTTTCATTCGGATACCTCCATTTCCTCATATTGTCCTTTCATTTCTACTTTTCCCACCATTTCCCTTATCTCTTCCATTTCCAGCATTCCTCCTGTATATAAGGAAGAAAGAAGCGAAAACAGTTCCTCCAGATCCATTTTTTTCTGCAGATATATCTGTCCTCTTCCGGCAAATGCCCTCAGATAGCCGGAAGCAATTTTCTTCGCTTCATCCGTATAGCCATACGGCTGCCGCCTTATAAAACGGCTGATCTCCAGGAACTGCCCGGCCTTTCCCCGGCTTTCCGCAATTTTCTCTGTAAATTCCAGCTTCATTTCCTTTACCGTTTCCATACGGCGTTTCAGGTCTTTCCGTTCCCGTATGAAGTTTTCCCGGCTTTGCAGGTCCTGCTGTTCCTGTCCTGTCAGGTACAGCCCCTGCAGTGGGATAAGCCCTTCCTTATTTTCCGTCTTTTCCCACAGGCAGAGAAATACAGCCCGCGCGTCCTCTTTCGGGAACCAGAGGAGGTTGTCTTCCTGTTCAAGCACACTAAGCAGAAATTTTAAATACTCTTCCGTATCGGTCAGGAAAACATATTCCTCGATCCATGAAAAAAGCGACTGATGCTCTTCTGCTTCCAAAAACGGCCGGAAAATCTCCAGTTTCTTCTGGGAAGTATAGTATCCCCTTTCATAAACAAAGCAGCTTTTTAATACCTCCCCCACAGAATACAGCCCCTTCCCTTCTGAAACGCCGCACGCCTCCACCAGCAGCTTCAGCATGCCATACGCCTCCTGCGTGGAAACGCCGTTCATATAACGCTGCAGGTACCATGCCATATGTTCCCATTTTTTCCTTGCCTCCCCTTCATCCTGGTTATATTCCGTAAGGGACTGCTCCAGATATTCCTTTACGGGAATTGCACCGTAATCGGCCAGATGGGAAAACACCTGGATACTATGGTACTCTGTGCTTTTCCAAAACTTCAGCCGGTAATCCCCGCCCGTGATCTCTTCATACCGTTTCAGGCTTCCGGCAAGCTTGTCGGCATCATTTTCTGCGAGAAGTGCTTCCGTGACGCAGGCATCATATTCCTCCCTTGAAAGTTCCTGGTACAGCGCATCCCATCCGGAATCTGCCAGGGAAAACCGGCTCCACCACCTCACGCTTTTTTTCTTTCCAAGATACGGGTACAGAATCAGAAAAGAAGTCACATTCTTTACCGCAACTTTATCAGAAAGCGCATCCGCAAGCCCGTCATACCCAGTCACCTTTATACGGAACGTTTTATAAACGCTGCACAGGTCACGGCAAAGCTCATACGCCTGCGGCGTACAATCTCCCTGTGCATTCAGAAAATACCGGCAGGCCTCAATCGCCATTTTTTCGGCCGTAATAGATTCCATACGGATCCCGTCCGGTAAGTTCACCTCCCGTATCATCGTACAGTTCAGATAAGAAATCTCATCTGCGCCATACCCGTTTTCCAGAAGTTTCTTCCTTACCGTCCCCTCTCCGAAAGCATTCTCAAACGGCAGGCGCATCAGGTATTTAAAGGCATCCATGTCTTTTTTCCGGTATCCTTTGACGCGAAACTGGAAATTCTGTGCCAGCCAGATATATACCTGCATATTCTCATATACGGAGAGATTCCTTTCCTTCCCAAGCTTTGCGTTCAGCTTTCCTTTTACTGTCTCCCACAGGCTGTCATCCTTTGGAAGAACGGACAGGGCAAACAGAATCTCTGCCAGCTCCCCGTATGGATAATGGACAAATGCCTCATAAGACTGTTTTTTTGTCTTTTCATTTATCAAATAGCAGATCCCAAGAAGAAACACGTCACCCTCTGCCTGTGCCTTCATCTTATTTAAGAAGACAGTAAGCTGGTTCCCAATGAACATATTATCTTCGTGAAGGTTTTTCGTCCTCGCCAGTGCAAGCCCCAAAGCCCGGATCTGCCTTACCGTAATTTCCCGGTGCTCGCCAAGCCGCTCCAGAACTTCTCCAGGATAGTGCAGGCCGTATTCTTCCTCCATCGTTTTTTCCGCTTCCCCCGTAAAAAGCTCATATTCTTTGTTTTCCCGGTTCAGCCCGTACTTGTCTTCTTTGGAACATGTCAGATAAACCAGCGCCTTCATCTGCCTGTAAAGCCGGATATCCAGCCATTTGTCAAAAATATTCCATTCCATATATTTCCTCCCATCCAAAAAGGGGCTGTCCCCAGCCCCTAAAAATATCTCCTTATGCCACCAGAAGCTCCTTCTCCCGGAACGCATAAAGTTCAACCATACTTAAACTTTGCAGTTCTTCCTTTCTACGGTAACACTCAGCATCCTGATATGCGGCAAACTTCACCACGCTGCCATCCTTATCCTCCAGAAATTTCCACTCTGATTCCAGTGATTCCGTTTCCACCAGTGTCCAGCAAACACGGCAAAGCTGCACCCGAAGCCCGATATATCCAAGGTTTCTGTGTACAAAATGTTCCGCTGACCTTAATGACTGAAAATGTACTGCCTTCTCCAGCGGTGCTTTGCCGATGCATCCTTTCTTTATGCCAGAGAAATACTGCCGCGGTTCCAGCTCAATCACGTACCCGGTCTGGAAATGTGGAAATTGGCCTTCTAAGCAATTCTTCCCATACGTTTTATCTTTTTGCACTGTTTCTCCTTCCTTACGCTGCCTTATCCATACCATCTTTTTCTTTGCTTCCAGGAATATGTCCTTCTAGCATCTTATAAAATTTCCGTAAATTTCCTGCGTTCCGTCTGCGTAACAGGATATCCAACTCAAACGCCCGGATTACCGCATCCGCCCTTGCGAACAACGAAAAAATCTCATCATCCTTTAAGTTGATCATCACCGACTTTTTCTTTCTGTAGCTGCCATCCTGACAATAATAGCCAATATGACGATCACGTACAAGAATACCTGTCCCGTTTTGGATTTCCACCTGCCAGGGCATCTGGCGTTCTTCTCCAGATGCATCAGTACCATTCCTGCTGATAGAGAAACAAGTAACAATCCCTGCGTTATCTTGTTCCTCATCCCAGTTACGAACAATTTTCTGCTGAAAAAAAGAAAATTCTTTCACACCACGCTGCATCTGAGCAAACAGATATTTCACATGTTCCGGGCTTAAATTTGCATACACACTGAAGCTGTTACCTTTCATACTATAGTCCACCATCACGGCACGAATGAGAGAATATCCTCCTCTTTCTGTTTTATATCCCTGTGCATGAATATGCCAGGGGAACCGGTCTGCTGAGTGATACAAGCAGTTATTCAATTCAAACAAAGCAGATGAATTCATATAGACGCTAATCTGTTTGGATTCCTCTTCATTGTATTTGTTCTTATCTTTCTTATCATTTTTCATATACTTACCTCATATATCTTAGAATCTGTTTCGTCAACATAACCGACAGTTTCTCCACGTCGGAGATATCCAAAAACACCTCCCTGAAAATTTCCTGTATCTTCTTATCTTCACATTGGAGTGCCACACCATCCCGTTTCACACTATCTGAGCATTATCTCTCCTTCCTGTCTTACGCCGCCCTTCTCATACCGTTCCTTCCAGTATTTCCAAGAATAAGCGCCTCGATCATCTTATAAAGCTTCTGGAAATTTCCTGCATTCCGCCTGCGGAACAGTGAATCCTGCTCAAACGCCCGGATTACCGCATCCGCCCTTGCGAACAGCATAAAGATTTCTTCATCCTTTAAGCTGACTGAAACCGTCTTCTCTTTCCGGTATGTACCTTTTTCACAGAATTGCCCGCCATTTCTGTTATGGGCGATCCTGCCCGTTCCGTTCTGGATCTCCACCTGCCAGGGCATCCGCCGCTCGTTCCCGTCCGCACCAAACGTGTTCCTCCGGATGGAAAAACAGGTGACGATTCCTGCATCCTCTTCCTGTGCCTCTTTATCATGAAATATTTTCTGTTGGAAAAAGCTGAATTCCTCCACGCCGCGCTGCATCTGTGCGAACAGATATTTCACAAGCTCCGGGCTTAAATTCGCATAGACACTGACACTGCTGTATTTCCTGCTGTAGTCCACCATCACGGTACGGATGAGAGAATATCCTCCCTCGCCTTCCGCTCCCTGTGCATGGATATGCCAGGGGAACAGGCTGGATGCCGGGCGCATGCAGTTGTTCAATTCCAACAGGGCAGACTGGTTTTTATACACACTGATCTGCCTGGATACTTTATTCCATTCTTTTTTATCCCTTCCCATACTTACCTCCTCACATATTTCAAGACCTGCTTTGTCAGCATGACCGGCAGCTTCTCCACGTCGGAGATATCCAGGAATGCCTCCTTGTAAATTTCCCGTATCTTTTCCTTATCTGCCCCGATGGCAGCCGCAAGAAATACAATTCCTTTACCTGTCAGGTCCTTTTTGATCGCACAAAGGTCTATCTTTGCCATTTCACCCTTATAGCGGTTGGAATTTGGCAGCCCGTCACTGATCAAGACCAGGAGCTTTTGTTTCTCTGTACGTTTTAAAAGCTTCTGCCCCACAAACTTAAGCGCCACGCCGTCCCGGTTGGCACCATCTGGACGCAGGGCCGCAATCCGGTAGCGGTCATTTTTATCCGGCTCAAATTCTGCACAGGAATGGAGATACACAATCTCGTCTTCCAGTCTCCTGTGCCCGTACCCATCTGTATGATGTCCATAAACCGTAACCGGTATCTTCGCACGCCTGCAGAATTCATACAGACAAAGTGCTGCCAGCTTTGCCGGGCCGATCCGCCCGCACAACATGGATTCTGAAATATCTATCAGGACAGCAACCGCCATATCCAGCTTTTTGCCCGGATATGTCCTTGAATAAATGGCTCCCTGCGGGTTTGCGATGCTTCCCATGTCGATCTTCCTGCCCATAAACAGCCGCCGCTCCGTCCTTACCCCCTGGTTTTCCAGTATCGGGAGGATGGTGGACAGCAGCCTTTTCTGCACCTGCTTTACCTGTTCTTCGTATTTCAGGTACTGTTCTTTCTGTACCTGCGTGATCTGATATTCCCGGCATACCTTTTTCTGTACCTGTTTATGCCCGTCTTCAAAATCCACGCTGTCCATCTCAAGCTGCAGCTGCAGGTTGATCTCCCTGTTTATCTCTTCATCCACCCGCTCCTTTGCCATCTGGTGAAGCAGTTCCTGCAAAAGTCCGTCCACATCGATCAGCCGGGCCGGGATGTCTTTTTCCCTGCCATCTCCCTGTCCGTTTCCTTTCTCCTGTTTTTCTTCCTCACGGAAATTGTCCTCATCTCCGGCTGCAGTTTCCGGATTCTCTGCCTCCTGTGCCTTCGCTTTCCTTACGCCGCTCCAGCTTACGTCACCCGGGAACCCGGCAAACGCTTTCTCCGTTTTCACCTCGTTTACGAACTTTGGCATTCTTGCGGCAAGGTGGTTTAAAAATTCCTGCATATCCGGACTGATTCCGCCCGCTCCTTTCCCGTCCGCTTTCTGGGGAGAAGGTTCACGCTCCTTTCCGGTTCCCTGTGCAGTACTTTTCCCCTCCCCATTTTGGGAAGCAGGCTTCGCACCGCCCGTACTTTTGCCATAAGCGCCATTCTCTTTTCCAGTTTCTCCTTCAGGTGACCCATTCTCTTTTTCAGGCCTCCGCCGGGAAGATTGGGGTTCTGGCTCTTCTGCTCCATCTCCATTTTCCCCGGATGCATTCCCAGGTGCTCCTTTTCCGGCTTCCCCTTTCTCTTCTGCCTCATTTTCATCTGTCTTTCCATTCTCCTTTTCTTCATCTTCTTTCTTCTTTTTTAGTGCCTCCATAAACTGGATGATCCGGTACAGATATTTCCAGATTTTTAAAAGCGCCTGGTTGACTGCAAGGAACCGTCCGCTTTTTCCTTCCGCCGCACAGCCAGCCTTTATGACCGGCATAAGCTCCGTAAAGGTTTCAAAGAGCTCACCCTGCTCCTCATCCCAGTTGTTGATTCTGCCAGAAAGCGCATACTGGGCACACAGGTTCACCAAAACAGAAAGAGGATCTTCCCCTTCCTGCTGCAGCTCCCGCAAGGTTGGGATCCACTCCAGGTTCCGTCCCCGGTTCAGCAAAATACCCCTTCTTATGCTTCCGGGAAACCGCGCGCACATCTTTTCTTCCACATAAATATCTTCAAAAAGGTTGTCCAGATAAGCCGCCACCTGCACGACCAGCGCCAATGCATCTTCGTCTCTTTTCTCCAGATAGCCTTTTACCTGCTCCAACGCCTCTTCCTCCTGTGCGTTTTCCGGTTCGGGCGGGTAAGGATACCAGATGCCCTCCAGAAAACCCTCCAGATATTTTTCCCGCAGGGCAAAATCCGAATAATTTTTGTGGCCGCACTCATGCCCCAGGATACCTGCCAGACTGATATTTTTCTGTACCAGCGTCAGGAAGCTCTCCGTTACGCCGTTTCCATAATTTACAGCAATCTTTCTGCCATTGCACCAGCCCATACGCTGCTCCTGCGGGTTGCAATACAGAACTATATTGTCAAGCCTTCCGTCTGTCAACTCCCTTGCTATGGATTTCATCCGCTTCAAATACTCAGGCGATCGGAACACTTCCCATGCCTGGATCTCTTCCATTACCTTTTGTATCCTTGCCCTGTATGCGCTGCCAGTCCTTTCTTCCATCCGTTTCCTCCTTCCTTTATACGCTAAGATGCGGCAGGATATAGGTATCCATCAACACCTGCCGGTCCTCCTGCAAAAACGCCGCCTTACTGATAACCGTGTTCTTCACCGATTTTAAAAGGTTCCCTGTCGTCTTATAGCTCCACACCCAGTTTTCCAGTTCCCGGTAACCGCAGGTGCCTCCCTGCAGATCTTCCCGTTCCAGATGTTCCCGTATTTTCTGGATGGTAGAGGCCATAAACGGCAGAATCTCTTCATCGCTAAATCCCGTCCGTTCCACGATCCGCTGTATCATTGCTTCCGGTGACAGATCCTCCCGGTGCTGCACCAGCGCCATCCTGGATATGACCGATTCGTTAAAGGCATGGCAGCCTGCATAATTCAGGTTCGTTGTCATGATTACAATGGTATCCGGGTTGCGTACTACCATTTCCCCGTTTAAAAGATCCGTGCAGGCGCCGTCATCAAACAGGGAATTCAGGCGGACCAGCGCTCCTGGTTTCTCAATCGCGGAAGGTTCCTGTATTTCCAGCACGCAGGGTTCCCGGCACGCTTTGATGATTTCGGATTCCTTCAAAAGGAAATCCTTTTCTGCCTTTGCCTGTTCATATCCACTCCGGTATATTTCCGTAAGCAGCTTTCCAAACGCCTCTTCCTGGGTGATCCCTTCCTGATAGACTCCGCTTACCATAGAAAGGGCGCTCGCTGGATCCATCATCATGTCCTCAAAATGTGGGAACTCTGGCACCTCCATTTTCATGCCTCCCATGTTCGGCACCGTGGTTGCAAGGAGTGTCAGCTCGTCCGTATCCGGCCCGCAGGTGAATACATAATAGGGAAGCCCCAGAACCTGCGCAATGATCTTTGCATCCGTAGTCTTTCCTCCGCCTGCGCTTCCAGTCAGCATGAACATCCGCGCCGGTGTCTCCACCACTCTTTGCAGGATTTCTTCCGCATCCTCGCTCACCCGGTAGGTTTCCGGCAGTTCCGGGATCCTTGCCCTTGACTGCTCCGCTGCCCGAAAGACACCGGAATACAGCTTTTTCATGTCAGAAATG
>Ga0129309_1001374_pt1 | contig 12453 bp, 14 predicted proteins | sample L1105metagenome_FD_94439 | JGI IMG/M metagenome (GOLD analysis project Ga0129309, IMG submission 94439) | Ring-tailed lemur group fecal microbial communities from Wisconsin, USA - L1105 metagenome | ecosystem: Host-associated > Mammals > Digestive system > Large intestine > Fecal | place: USA...
AAAGCTTTAGAATTGGGTGCAGATGGTATTATTAATTCAAAAGACTGTGATGCTGTTACTGAAATCATGAAATTAACTGAAGGAAAGGGATGTGATTTAGCTATTGAAACAGCAGGAACAGAAATAACAACAAGGCAATGTATTCATATGGTTAAAAAAGGAGCAAATATTGTATTGGTTGGTTATAGTAAAACTGGTGAAATGACTTTACCAATGAGTCTTGTTTTAGATAAAGAATTAACTTTCAAAACTGTTTTTAGATATAGACATATTTATCCAATGGCTATTGATGCAGTAGCAAGTGGAAAAGTCAATTTAAAAGGTATTGTCACAAACATTTTTGATTTAGATGATATTCAAAATGCGATGGATTACAGTGTTCATAATAAAGCTGATATTGTCAAATCTGTAATAAAAATTAGATAATAATATGGTATGATAAATATAGAAATTAATAAAGGAGAATGAATAATGATAAAAGCTGTTATATTTGATATGGATGGTTTAATGATTGATAGTGAACAGGTTACGTGTGATGGATATGCTGTTTCATTGAGTAAAAGAGGTTATGAACCTTCTGTAGAATTTTATAAAACAACTTTAGGAACAAATGTAAAAACAACAGAAATATTGTATAAGCAACAATATGGTGATGATATTCCTTTTTTTGAAATATTAGATGAAGTTCATCAATATATTGAAAATGTATTTCAAGAAAAAGGTATTCCTGTTAAAGATGGTTTAGTTGAACTTTTAAAATATTTAAAATCTCATGATTATCAAACTATCGTCGCAACTTCAAGTGCTAGAGATCGTCTTGATAGAATTTTAAAACAGGCAAATTTAACTGCATACTTCGATGATTCTATATGTGGAAATGAAGTTACTAACAGTAAACCTGATCCAGAAATATTTATTAAAGCCTGTCAAAAACTAAATGTTTTACCTTCTGAAGCTATTGTTATAGAAGATAGTGAGGCAGGTATTCAAGCTGCTTTTACAGCCAGTATTCCTGTTATCTGTGTTCCTGATATGAAATATCCTCATGATGAATATGCTTCAAAATGTTATCAAATCAAAAATTCTTTAAATGATGTATTAACTTGGTTTAAAAGCAAATAGTTGAAAAAGACAATATTCAATGATATTGTCTTTTTTCTATAATTTTATTCTTCTAGCAAAATCAACGAATTTAAATTTATCAGGGCGGTGTTTAGAAATTGTATATTGAAATAATGTGGCATCTTCTAAATATGTATAAGATTTAACACATACTAATAAATCATATTCTCCTAAATCCAATAGTTCTTTTTCTTCTTTTGTTGCTTTAACTACTGTGATTTCCTTTTTAGCAAAACTAATTTTTAATCCTAGTTGTTTTTCAATATATTCGTATAATGAATTTCTAGCGTGTTCTATTGTTAATCCTGTTATAATTTGAGCATTTAAATAATCAATATCTAAAATAACTTTTTCGCCATCTATTTTTCTTACTCTTTCAATATGATAAATATGTCCTTTTTCCATATAAAGATGTTTTTTTAAATATTCATTAACTTCTTCTTCAAAAAATACATAGACAATTGTTTCCACATCACCATGAAATGTTTTTTCTAATTCTTTAAAACTAGTAACACCAGAAACAGGAAAATTTATTATATTTAAATCAATAACTCTAGAACCTTTTCCTTTTTCCTTAATAATATAACCATTTTGAACTAATAAATTTAATGATTTTCTAATTGTATCTCTTGAAGCATCATAAATCTTCATTAATTCACCTTCACTTGGTAAATAACTATTTGCTTTTATTTCATGATTTTTAATTTTTTCTAATAATTCTCTATATATTAACTGATATTTACTCATTCTATCACCCTTTTTAGTATATCATAAAAAAATAAAAATATTGCTTGATTTATATTGATAAATTCATTTTTAAGATTATTTATTGACATCTATAATCTCATTATAAACAAATATCATTAATTCTATCTATATGTTTTCATTTATAACGAATATATCAATAACTACAATATATTTGAACAACTTGTTCTTTAAAAATAAAAAGAAACTGATTATTCAGCTTCTTCATTTTATGACTCTACATCATAATATATTAAATCTTCAAATGTTTGTCTTCTGATAACCTCTCTTGACTTTCCTTGATAAGTAAAGACAACTGCTGGCTTTGGCAATTGATTATAATTAGAAGACATTGAATAATGATAAGCACCAGTTGAAAAAGTTGCTAAAATGTCACCGGGTTTTGGATCTTGTAACATAATATCTTTAATCAAAATATCACCAGATTCACAGTTTTTACCAGCAACTGTAACCAATTTATCAGCAGCTTGTCCTGCTTTATTAGCAATAATAGCATCATATTTTGCCTGATATAAAGATGAACGAATATTATCTGTCATACCACCATCAACACTAATATAATCTCTTATATCAGGAATATTTTTATAAGAACCGACAGTATATAAAGTAATACCTGCATTTCCTACACAATAGCGTCCGGGTTCAACTAATACTTTTGGTCTTTTTAAATTTCTTTTAGCGAAACCTTTTTCAATAATATCCATAATTGTAGAAACAACCAAATCAAATTCTAATGGCTTATCTGATTTTGTATATTGAATACCAAATCCTCCACCAGCGTTTAATTCTTCAATAACAATTCCAAAAATATCATAGATTTCATAAGAAATATCAACAAATTTATGCATAGCTAAAACATAAGCCTGAATATCTTCGATTTGACTTCCTACATGACAATGTATACCCACAAAATCAATATGAGGTGCATCAATAACTTTCTTTATTGCTTTTAAATAAGTATTATCATGACTTGAAAAACCAAATTTTGTATCTTTAGCTCCTACACGAATATAGTCATGTCCCCCAGCATAAACACCCGGTGTAATTCTTACTAAGCCTTTCACTGTTACATCTAATTTTGAAGCAATTTCTTCAATTAATTCAATTTCATAAAAATTGTCAATAACAAAATGAATGACACCATTTTGTAAAGCATATTCAATTTCTGAAGGTAATTTATTATTTCCATGGAAATAGATTTTTGTTGGATCAAAACCAGCTTTTAAAGCTATTGAAATTTCTCCAGCACTGACACAATCAATACCTACTCCATATTCCTTAGCTATTTTATAAATAGCTATACAAGAAAATGATTTTGATGCAAATAAAGGTAAAGTATTTTCATATTTATCAATCATTTTTGTCTTTAATGTATTAAATTGTTTTCTAATATGTCCTTCAGACATCACATATAAAGGTGATCCATATTGTTGAATTAAATCTGTTGCTTTAACATCATCTATGTACAAATCATTATCCTTTATTGTTGCAAACTCTGTTTGTAAAACCATAATATCCTCCTAATAAAGTGTTTTTAAAGTAAACAATCCATTTTCTTTATTTTCTAAAGCTCTAGCAGCAGCAATAGCACCTTGTACAAATACATCTTTAGATAAAGCAGTATGTTTAATTTCAATAATTTCATCAATTCCAGCAAACATGATTTCATGTTCACCAAAAATAGTTCCACCTCTCATCGCCTGTATACCTATTTGTTCATGTTGACGTTTTTCATGTAATGTACTTCTATCATATAAAGCTTCTGTTCCTTGAATTTCTTCTTCCATCACTTCATATAAAAGTTTTGCTGTTCCTGATGGTGCATCTATTTTTTGATTATGATGCTTTTCTAAAATTTCAATATCATAACCATTATCATAAAACTCTTTAGCAATCTGACGTAAAATCTTTGTCACCATTTGTACTCCAAAACTTGTATTATAAGATTGGAAAATAGCAACTTCTTTTGCTGCATTTTCTATTTTTTGAATTTGTTCTGGTGTATATCCAGTTGTAGCAATTACTAATTTTGTATGATTTTTTAAAGCATAAGCCAAAATATCATCTAAATTATTTGGATGAGAAAAATCAATAATGACATCAGCTTTATCATTCACTTCTGTCAAATTATTATACATATTTTCAGGTGCTTTTTCATCAAATTCATAAGAAACGATACCAATTAAATCAAAAGTATCGCTTCCTCTCAATTTATTGGCAACCTTTTTTCCCATTAATCCATATCCATATAATAATACTTTCATTTTAATACCCCATTTTTTCAAATTTGTCCATTGCATCAAATAATGCTTTTTTATTTTGTTCAGTCGTAGGAATTAAAGGCATTCTTACCTGTTCACCACATACTTTCATTTTAGCAAGTGCAGCTTTTGGCATAATTGGATTCACATCAATAAATAATAATCTTGAAATAGGATCTAATGCATAAGCTAATTTTCTAGCATTATTTAAATCACCAGATAAAATCATCTGTGTTAATTTTTCAACTTCTCTTGGATAAATATTAGAAGTTACTGAAATAACACCCTTTCCACCAGCAGCCATAAATGGAAGAACATTATCATCACATCCTGAATACATATCAAAATCTAATTCAGCAGTTTTTGTCATGATTTCCATTGCATAAGCAATATTATCAGTAGCATCTTTCATTGCCTGAATATTTTTATGTTTAGCAAGTTCAACCACTGTATCAACAGCAATATTCATTCCCGTTCTTCCCGGTACATTATATAAAATCATAGGAATATCCACTTCATCAGCAATCGTTGTATAATGTTTAATCAAACCTCTTTGACTTGTCTTATTATAATAAGGAGTAACAACTAAAATAGCATCAGCACCTTTTTCCTTAGCATATCTTGCTTTCTTTAATGCTGTAGCAGTATCATTAGAACCAGCCCCACAAATAACTTTAATTCCTGTACCTTTTGCCATTTCCATGACAATATCAAATAATTTAAATTCTTCTTCGATAGTAATTGTCGCTGTTTCACCTGTTGTCCCATTAACAAGTAAAGCTTGCACACCACCATCAATCATTCTTTGTACTTGTCTTTTAAAACCTTCATAATCAATATCACCATTATCAAACATTGGTAATACAAGTGCAACTGCACTTCCTTCAAAAATCGTCATACCTTATCCTCCTAAATTTTGAATTCTTCTTTTAAAACTTGAATAGCTAAATCTAAATTTTCTTTATCTATAACTAAAGAAATTGTTCTTTTACTTGTAGTAATTTGGTAAAAATGGATATTGGCTTTACCAAATGTTTCAAACACCTTTGCAGCTATACCCGGTGTACTTTCAATCAATTGTCCACCAACAGCAACTTTTGCATATTTTCTAATTTGATAAATCTCTAATTGTTTAAATTCATCTTTTAGATTTAAAATTGCTTTATTTAATTTTAATTGATTATCTTGATCTAAAGTAATTTCAATTTGTACAAAATCATCAACTGTTACCTGTGAAATCATATCAATATTAATATTTTCATCTTTTAATATTGAAAACAATTTTGCTATCATCTTAGGATGTTTAGGAACATTTAATAATTTAAGTTGAATAATATCTTTTTCATAACTTAAAGCTTCAACAATCTTTTCCATTTTTCTTCTCCTTCTTTAGTATATTCACTTTTTATAAAATGTGAAACTCTATCATAAAAAAATTGCAATGACTATCATTGCAACAAAAACAATCTTTGTTATCAAATGATAGCTCAACATTATCTATGATAATGACAGTCGAATAGGTATTCCCTAGACTCCCAGAAATATACTTCATGCAAAAAATATACTTCTTCGGCAAGTGCTCCTCCTTTATTATCTTGTTGCATCAAATAACAATAATTTCTTAACATCTTGCGCCTCTATCTTACTTTTAATCATATTATCATATCTAAGTGCATTAAACAATATTTTTTATAAAAAGTATGGTAATATTAATGTATAGGAGGAATTTTTATGTTATTTATTTATTATCCAAAATGTAATACTTGTATTAAAGCTAAAAAATTTTTATTAAGTAACAATGTTTCTTTTGATGAAAGGCATATTGTTGAAAACAAATTAAGCAAAGAAGAACTGCAACATTTATATAAAAAAAGTGGTTTACCTCTTAAAAAATTTTTTAATACTTCTGGTAAATTATATAAAGAAAATAATTTAAAAGAGCAATTAAAAACTATGAGCGAAGATCAACAATTAGAATTATTGGCATCAAATGGTATGCTGGTTAAAAGACCAATTTTAGAAACTGAAGATCAAGTTTTGGTTGGCTTTAAAGAAGACGAATATAAAAAGGTTATATAATATGCCTGCGGGATATACACACTATCAATTTAGTGAAGATGTAATCTATGATTTGCCAAATGATATAATTAAAAATATTCTTATAGAAAATAAAGAATTATTTCAAATAGGTACTCATGGTCCAGATATTTTCTTTTATCATAAATTTTATAATTTTTATGATAAAGTGAATCGACTTGGAAAAACTATGCATAATGAAAATGCTAGAGAATTTTTTGAAAAAGCAATAAATATAATTGATGATAATGCCAAACTTTCATATATTCTTGGTTTTTTATGTCATTTTATCTTAGATAGTCAAATGCATTTTTATGTAAAAAAAATAATGAAAGAAACAGATATGTCACATTTTGAAGTTGAAGCAGAATATGATAGATATTTATTAAAGAAAAAGAATTTAAATCCTATTCATTGCTATATTTATTCACATATAACAATCAATGAACATATTGTTTGTACTATTCAATCATTTTTTTCACAATTATCTTATTTAGAAATACAAGAAAGTTTGAAAAGTATGAAATTTATAGATAGAGTTTTAAGAGCACCTTCTTATTTTAAAAGAACTCTTTTATATATTTTATTTCATTTTACTTTTCATTTTAAACAATTACAGGGATTAATCATTAATTATCATCATAATATAAAAATGGAAAAATATTATTCTTTATTAGATCATATATATCAAAATGCTTTAAATGAAGCTATTGAATATATTCAATATTATTATCAAAATTTATCTATAAAAGAACATCTTCCCGCAAGATTTGATAAAAATTATAAATAAAAAGCAGGAATAATCCTGTTTTTATTTTTGATATGAAAATAGTAATTTTGTAATACACGTATCTTGATATTTTGTTCCCTGATATATTTCATCAATTTTGATAGTAATATTTTTTGTCTTATGTTCATTAAACTTAATTGTCTGAATTTCTTTATAGCTATCTTTTATTTCTACATTTTCTTCATTTCCATCATCAAATATCAACGTTACTTTTTTCAAACGTCCATTTTTTTGATAAAGTTCTTTATTTTTAGAAATTCCATTCATAATTTGCATCGTATTGACATTGACTTCTTCTTTAAAAGTTACAGTTATTGTTTCACCAAGACCTTCACCATCTACACCTTCACTCCAACAAGTAGAAATATCATCATCATATAAATGACTAACTGAATAATCATATCCACTAGCAACTAGTGTTGAACTTGCCTGATAACTTTCTATTTCAATTTTCTGTGGTCCTTCTTTGACTGTTACTGTACATTTTACACTATTCCCGTTGCTGGCTTTAACCGTAACTGTTGTTGTTCCAATAGCTTTAGCAGTAATTGTTCCAAAAGAATCTACCTCAATTATTTTTTCGTTTTTAACTTTATAAGTACAACTCATATTGGCTTCTATGTAATCTTGCTTTCCTACTTCTAATTCAAATTTTGTTTCTTTTAATATCAATTCCTCTTTTTTATTATTCTTTGTTGATACAGTTTCTGTTGCTGTTTTATCTTCTTTAAAAAAGACAAAATAAGTTGCACCGGCAAGTACAAATAGAGCTATTATTATACCAATAATAATATATAATTTTTTATGATCTTTTTTCTTATTTTTTTTCTTTACTCTTGATAATTCTTCATCCTCTTTTTTATCATTTAATTCTTCATTATCTTTTTTTAAAAAATTATAGCCACATTGACTACAATATATTGCATCTATATTTTCTTCATTTTGACATTCTGGACATATTTTTTTATTATCTTTTATTTCATTTCCACAAAAACTACAAAACTTGGATTCTTTTGGTAATTCTTTTTGACAATATGGACATTTCATATTTCATCTTCCCTTCTTATTTTATTTATTATAATCAATGACAATCATATCTATCAAGTTAAAATGTATATAAAATTTATTTTTTATTTGATTGTTTCAAATTTTTTTATATAAAAAGAAAGAACTTTCATTCTTTCTTTTTAATTTACAGTGTTGAATTATTTATAATATGAACGTGAGGATATGGTATATCTATACCATTTTCTTTAAATTCACTTAATAATTCTTTTCTAATATCTGCTAACATTTGAAAACCTTGAGCATGATTTTCACTTGTAATAGTTGCTCTTAAAGATACTCCACTATCTTTTAATTCATTAACAATAACAGGTACTGCTTCTTCTTGTTTATCAGTTCTTCCATCAACAAATAATGGATGTCTCTTAACAATATTTTGAATAATTTCAATAGCTTTATCAATATCACTTTCATAAGAAACATCAATATATAAATAATTCGCTTTTACACGCTCTATTTGTGTTATATTTTCAATAATGGCTTTATTCATAATAGTATTAGGAACAATCATCTGTGTTTTTTCAATTGTTTCAATGATACAATGTCTAAGTGTTATATCAATTACTGTACCTTTAACATTATAACTTTGAACAACAATAAAATCTCCAACTTTAAAAGGCTTATAACCTAATATCATTGCTCCATTAATTAAATTACTAGCAGCTTCCTGACTAGCTAACCCAACAATAACAGCAACAATTCCTCCTGATGCCAATAAGGCTGTCGCAAAAGTTTTTAAAAATTTAACTTCACTGCATATAATTGCTAAAAAAATACTGACTAAAATAATCTTTTTGATTCTTTTTTGAGTTATGTTATTTTCTGGCCATTTCTTTCTTATATATTTATTAATAATTTTATTAATAATCAAAATAATGATAGCCATTATAATAATTGAAACAATGCCATTAACAGCACCATTAACAAATAAACCATCTATTTGATCAAGTGCCTCATTTACATATTTTTCATTCATGACTTCACCTACTTTTTATCTTTAAAAATATAATATCTTGATAACATATATAATACAACACATTGTACAGCACCAGCGATAGCTATCATTAAACATACATAAATAATCCAATATAAAATATTATTTCCTGTATTTATAGCATTTAAAACTATAAAAGCTATGGCGGCAACAATAGTTATAATTCTTAAATATTTAAAAAATTTATAAAATCTCTCTGCTAATATTTTATTGACATTCATTTTATTTTCCTATGCAAAAGCGTTTAAATAACTCATCTAATAAATCTTCTTTTGCCTGCTCTCCTAATATTTCTTTTAGATATGACCAACTATCATATAAATCTTCCACGATTAAATCTGCTGGTACATTTAACTTCATTGCTTCAATAGCCTGTTTTAATGATTGTGATGCCTTTTCTAACAATACAGTTTGTCTGGCATTTGTAAGTAAATAGTTATTTTGATCGGTGATTTGACCTAAATTAAATTTTCTTTTAATTTCTTTTGTTAAAGATAAAATATCTTGATCTTTAGCGGAAATTTCAATTCCATCTAATTCTACAACTTTTCCTAAATCAACCTTATTGATAATAATAATTCTATTAACATCTTGTGTCAAATCTAATAATTTTTGATCTTCTTCATCTAACATCATAGAACCATCAATAACAAGTAATACTAAATCTGCTTTATGTATCAATTCCTTAGATTTTTCTACTCCTAAGCTTTCTACAATATTATCTGTTTCTCTAATTCCTGCAGTGTCTATCATATTAAGTAAAATACCATCTATTGATACATTACCTTCTACTATATCTCTGGTAGTTCCAGCAATATTGGTGACAATCGCTTTGTCTTCTTTTAACATAGCATTCAATAAACTTGATTTTCCAACATTGGGTTTACCAATAATAACAGTTTGTATTCCCTCTTTTAATAATTTAATATTTTTAGAATCTTCTAAAATCTTTTCCATTTTTTCATTTAAAGATGAAGATAGCGGTAATAGCTTTTCTGCTGTTAATTCTTCAACATCTTCATATTCAGGATAATCAATATTCACTTCTATTTGCGTAATAATTTGAATTAAATCTTCTTTTAAATCTTGAACAAAATTGGAAATACTTCCTTGTATTCCTTTTAATGCTAAATCTGTTGCGTAACTGTTTTTAGCAGTAATAATATCACTAATAGCTTCAGCTTGAGATAAATCAATTCTGCCATTAAGAAATGCTCTTTTACTAAATTCTCCTCTTTCTGCCATTCTTGCCCCATAATGTAAACATAAATCTAAAATCTGACTTGTTATATAAACACCACCATGACAATTGATTTCTACCATTTCTTCACCAGTGAATGTCCTTTTACCTCTATATATATTAACCAATACTTCATCTATTTTTTTATGATTGTCGATAATATATCCATAAGTAATGGTATGACTATCTTTATTTAAAATTTTTCCTGTAAAAAATTGTTGAACAAACTCAATAACATTTTTACCCGATAATCTAATTATAGAAATTGCTGCTTCTAACCTTGATGTTGCTATAGCGACAATAATATCATCATTCATTTTCATACCACCTTTCTTTTCTTTATTGATAGTAAACTAAAATTTTTATAAAATCAATAAATCTATTTATTATCTTATAAAAAACTTATTTTATTCTTATTAATGCTTTATTATTGATTTTCATTTTTTTATGGGCTATGATATTGGCGATAGAGGGTGATAAAATGAAATTGAAATTAAAAAAGGAAAGAGTTCCTATAATTATTGGTTTAGTATTTATTTTATTTTTTATTATTTATATAGTTATATGTTTGATTGCTGGGGGAAAGGATTTTGTTTCTAATGTTACAATCAATGGTATAAATGTTGGTCAATTAACAAAAGAAGAAGCTATCCAAAAAATTGAAAAGCAATATGAAAGTGATCAAGATCAATTGCTTCTTGATTTATCCTTAAATGATAAAAAATATCAAATAGATATGAAAGAAAATATCTCATATAATATTAAAGATGAAGTCACACGTATTTCTAAAAAATATGATCATTTTTTAACAAAAGGTTATCATTATTTATTTGATCATGATGAACATACAAGTATTTCTATTAAAGATAAAAATACTTTGGAAAAAGCTATCGAAGATTCTCAAATTTTAGATTATTCTACACTTGTTCCAACTACTTATGAAGTTAAAGAAGATAAAGTTGTTTTTACAAAAGGAAAATCAGGAAAAGCTATAAAGAAAGATACTGTATATAATAGTATAAAAGATGCTTTAAATAACTATGATTTTATAGATACTATTCAACTTTCTTTAGATAATATAAGTGAAGATGAAAGTGTTATGAAACAAATTTATAAAGATTTATCTAAAGAAGCAAAAAACGCTACATTGGATAAAGAAAATGATTATGCGATTGTTGATTCTCAATATGGTGCTCAATATGATGAAGAAGAATCTATAAGTAAATTTAATAAAGCTAGTGAAGGTGAAAAATTTGAAGTAAAAGCTACGATCATTTTACCTGAAATTACAAAAGAAATGCTTGAACAAAATTTATTTAAAGATGTTTTGGGAGAATATTCAACATATGTCAGTGGTACATCTGTAAGGAAAAATAATGTCAAACTTGCTGGAGAAAAATGCAGTGGTGTCATTTTACTACCCGGTGAAGAATTTTCTTATAATCAAACAGTTGGCAAAAGAACTAAAGCTGCTGGTTTTGGAGAAGCTGGTGCTTACTTAAATGGAGAAACTGTACAAGAAGTTGGTGGTGGTGTTTGTCAAGCATCTTCAACTATATATAATGCTATTGTATTATCGAATTTAGAAATTACTGAACGTCATAATCATACTTTTATTTCAAGCTATGTTCCTATTGGTAGAGATGCAACTGTTTCTTGGGGTGGACCTGATTTTAAATTTAAAAATAATCAAAAATATCCTATAAAATTAGAAGTTTCATATTCTAATAGTAAATTATATGCTAAAGTTTATGGTACGAATATAGATGGTATAAGAGTTGAATTTACGAGTGCAAGAACTGGTACTGTTGGATATAATACAAAATATGAAGATGATCCTAATCTTCCTGAAGGAACTGAACAGGTGAAACAGGCAGGTTCAAATGGTGGAAAGGCTGTTTCTTATCGTAAAGTTTATGATAAAAATGGAACATTGATTTCTAATAAAAAAGAAGCAAACAGCTCTTATAAAGGTCATGATGCTATTGTTGTTAGAGGAACAAAGAAAGTAGAAACAACTCCTCCTGCTTCTCCAGCTACACCAACACAGCCAGAGCCATCAACAACTCCATCAACAACACCATCAACGACACAGCCAAGTGAATCTCAACCTAGTTAAAAAAGTACATCAAATATGTAC
>Ga0129309_1001378_pt1 | contig 12423 bp, 12 predicted proteins | sample L1105metagenome_FD_94439 | JGI IMG/M metagenome (GOLD analysis project Ga0129309, IMG submission 94439) | Ring-tailed lemur group fecal microbial communities from Wisconsin, USA - L1105 metagenome | ecosystem: Host-associated > Mammals > Digestive system > Large intestine > Fecal | place: USA...
CTGACTTCCTCCGGTCAATCAGATGAATGACCGCCGCCACTAAAATCGCAACCACCAACCCAATCAGGTACATGGAATAAGCTACCAGCATAGCATGTTCTTTAAAGAACATCTCTGCGAACAATATGTAGATCGGCAGGCGGGCACTGCAGCTCATAAATGGTGTGATCAGCATCACCTTAAAACGGTCACGTCTATTTTCCAACGCCCTTGACGCCATGATTGCCGGAACCGTACAGCCAAATCCTAAAATCATAGGGATAAACGCCCGGCCGGAAAGACCAAGTTTACTCATAATCCCTTCCATGACATAAGCAACGCGGGCCATATATCCGCTGTCCTCCAAAAAGGCCAGTGCCAGAAACAGGATAAAAATATTCGGTAAAAAGGTAAGGATACCGCCCACACCAGCGAGAATGCCATCTACCAATAACGAACGGAGCATTTCACTGACTCCAGCGGCAGCCAATCCATCGCTGACTGCACCGGAGAGGCTTTCAATTCCTACTTCTAAATATCCTTTCAGCCAATCTCCGATGGTAAAGGTCAGGAAAAACACCACTGCCATAATACCGAGAAAAATCGGGATACTCCAAAAACGGTGCGTCAATGCTCGGTCTGCCTTTTCTGTCAAAGCATCCTGCCGGTCTTTATTTACCAATACTTCTTTGATGATCTCCTGAATAAAATCATACTTCTCGTTGATGATATCCGACTCATAATTGCGGTCAATCACATCCGGCAGGTTGACCGGATACCGTTTTGTAATCTCTTTATCCTGCTCTAACAGCTTAATTGCGTGCCAGCGGTAATTCGTCAAATCCGGATATTTCTTTTTCAATTCTTCTATAATAAAGTCAATCTTATCCTCGATACCATCACTGTAAACCATCGCATATTCCGCATGATGGTCATGCCGATGTTTCGGCTTGTATTTATGATGGTGGATCAGGCATTCCGGATCCTTGCAGTCCTTGTGGTGTGCCGCTGCATGAAGCAGCACATCCAGCCCGGTACGCTTCCTGGCGGAAACAGGAATCACCGGAATCCCCAACATCTCCGGCAGCCTGTGTGTATCTATCTCCATGCCCCTCTTTTCCACAATATCCATCATATTAAGAGCCAGTACCACAGGTTTTCCAAGCTCCAAAAGCTGTAACGTCAAATATAAGTTCCGTTCCAGTGCCGAAGCATCTGCAACATCAATAATCACATCGACTTCATCGCTTAATATAAACTGTCTGGATACCTGCTCCTCCATTGTATAAGAAGTCAGACTGTAAGTGCCGGGAAGATCGACCAGACGGATATTCAAGTCATGGTCCTTTATGGCACCTTCCACTCTTTCAACGGTAACACCCGGCCAGTTTGCCACCTTCAGGTTCGCACCTGTATAGGCGTTGAAAAGCGTAGTCTTTCCACAGTTCGGATTACCGATGAAGCCGATTGTCAAATTCTCTTTCATCGAATCACCCCACTACGATATTTTTGGTGATGTTACGCCCAAGGGCAAAACGGGTTCCCCTGACCTTCACGATCAGGACGCCTTTGTTCTTACTGTTTAAAACAGCAACCGATGTCCCGCTTGTCATTCCCAGGGCTTCCAGTCGTTTTTCCATATTCACGGGAAGGTCCATGTCCACCACCTTATATTCTTTTCCTATCTTTCCATCACAAAGATACATAGATGTCCCTCCTTACCGCTTTGCTTTCGCTGCGGCCGGCATCTTACGGAACTCAGAAAGCATCATGCTGATCGTAATCACTACGAGAATTGCATCCGTCAGGGCAATCGCCAGCCAGACGCCACGGATACCCATGCCGCCAACCATCGGCAGGATCACGCAAAGCGGAATAAACAGGATGATCTGGCGGAACAGTACCAGCCAGGTCGCCTTGTTCGCCTTACCCAAAGACTGGAACAGCGTCACGGCAATCAGAAAACTTCCCTGGAGAATGTAAGTGCTGAACATAATACGGAAATTTGCCGCACCAGAAGCCGCTACACCCGGCGTTGTAATGAACATCGAAAGTACCTTATCCGGGAACAGTTCTACCGGGATATAAAATACCAGAGACAATACCGTAGCTGCGACCACAAATACTTTCGTCAGGGCCTTTACCCGGTCATACTCTTTTGCTCCATAGTTCGTACCGGCGGCAGGCTGGAAGCCCTGGCTGATCCCCCACAGCGGAACAAAGGAGAAGTTCCAGAACCGCAGTGCCGCACCCAAAAGAATCTGGGAAGTCTCCCCGCCGTAATTGGATGCCACACGGTAGATCACCGTCTGCTGTACCAGTGTCAGAATCTGCATCAAAAGTGCGGATACACCAACAGAAAGAACCTGTGGAAGCAGCTCTCCATCAATACGGATGCGTCCGATTTTTACGTTCGGACTTTTCTTTTTGAAATACCACAAAGTAACAGCAGCCTGGATAAACTGGGAAAGAATCGTTGCATAAGCGGCTGCTTCAATTCCCATGCCATAAGGTTTCAAAACCGTGATAAAGATCGGATCAAGGATAATGTTCAAAATGGCTCCGCTGGCAATAATGCTCATCGCCTTTTTCAGCTGTCCTTCTCCACGGATGACCATGTTCGCACTCTGGAAAAAGTTTACGAACAGTGATCCGGCAAATACGATACGCAGGTATTTCTCTGCATAATTTAAAATGTTGTCACTGGCTCCGGCCAGAGTCAAAAGCTGGCGGGTAAACACCATACCCACTACTGTATAAATGACGGACAGTAAGAGAACCATTGCGACTAAGTTTCCCATGATCTTCTTTATAGTTCCCTCATCCTTCTTTCCTATCGCACGGGACAATACCGATGCGGAACCTACACCTAACATAGCGGCAGAACCCGCATTGATCAGTGTGAATGGATAAGAGACAGATACTGCTCCCATCTGGGCAGCTCCTACCATCTGGCCTACAAAGATGGAATCCATCATGTTATAAAGCCCAACAACCACCATGCCAAGAACCGCAGGAATGCTGAGTTCTATCATAAGCGGCCAGGGACTTTTCGTTAAAAGTTTTGTTCTTGTATCAAGTGCCTGTTTCATCACTTATTCCTCCTAGTCTATGTTTGTTAGCCATGTCTAACCATATAAAGTATATAAAATCCGGGCTGTTTTGTACGCTCCTAACCGGAGGAATTACAATCCAACCGGAAGTAAAATCGGGAGCAGAAAGGGCTCCAATCCTCTCTGCTCCCGGTATCATTGTGCCATCTCGACTGCCGTCTCGATGTTTTTCTCGTCAAATGATTGCCCGTGCAAGCACGGCAATCACTTTCCTCGTTATTGTACCATTTTCTCCAGCAGTTTCAATGCTTCCTCCAACTTGGGATTTTCCGCATCTGTCTGCAGGGCCTCACGGACACAGCTTCGGATATGGGCCTGTAAAATCTGTTGATTGGCACTTCGCAGTAATGCCTGTGTCGCCTGGAGCTGATTAGATATATCCACACAATACCGATTTTCCTCGATCATTTGCAGGATGCCGTCAATCTGCCCTCTGGCAATCTTCAGTTTATGGATAATATCACTCTTTTTTGCTTTCATAGGCAGCCCGCTCACTGAATGCTTACAACCTGATAACCGGCATCTTCAATAGCGGCTTTCAGTACATCATCCGACACATCCTCTCCAAGCTGTATCTGGGCGGTTTTGTCCTCTAAACTGACTTTCACATCTTTTATACCCTGGATTTCACGAAGTGCCTTATCTACGTGCTTCACACAATTCATGCAAACCATACCTTCAATATTCAATACTTTTTCCATTTGAATCGCTCCTTTGCTTTTATTTATTATTGTTGTCTGTTCGTACACACGGTCCGCATCCGGTTCCGCATGGGATGTGTGTTTTGCTTTAAACCATCTAAGCCTCAGCGCATTTGATACTACAAACACGGAACTGAAACTCATGGCAAACGCCCCGATCATCGGGTTCAGTTTCAAATCAAACGGCAGATAGAACAAGCCTGCCGCTACTGGAATCCCGATGATGTTATAGATAAACGCCCAGAACAGGTTCTGCTTGATATTGCGGATGACTGCCTTACTAAGCTGGATCGCTGTTGATACATCCAGCAGGTCACTTTTCATCAGAACAATATCTGCTGACTCAATCGCCACATCCGTTCCGGCTCCAATGGCAATGCCTACATCTGCCCTGGCAAGCGCCGGGGCATCGTTGATGCCATCGCCTACCATCGCTACTTTCTTACCACTATCCTGCAAACGCCGGATTTCCTTTTCCTTATCCTGTGGAAATACCTCAGCCACAACACGGTCCACGCCAACCTGACGCCGGATCGCTTCTGCTGTTTTCGCATTATCTCCGGTCAGCATGACCACCCCAATGCCCATCGCAGACAATTCCTGTACTGCCTGACGGCTGGTAGGCTTTACCACATCTGCTACAGCAATGACACCAATGAGCTGCCCGCCACGGGCAAAGAACAGCGGTGTTTTACCATCAACTGCCATAGATTCCCCAAGCTGTAGGAGTGCCCCGCCGGAAATGCCATTTGCCTGGAGTAGCCTACGGTTTCCGGCATAGCAGATCTCGTTTCCGATCTTTCCTACAATGCCCTGGCCGGGAATCTGTTTAAAATCACTTACCTGAAGAAAAGAAATCCTTTCTTTTTCTGCTTCTGCCACAATCGCATCTGCCAATGGATGTTCGGACAGTTTTTCCAGGGAAGCCGCTATCCTCAGCAGTTCCTTCTGGCCTACACCGTCCCCGCATAAAAAGTTTGTGACTACCGGGGTCCCCTGTGTAATGGTTCCGGTCTTATCAAGAACCACCGTATCAATACTATGTGCGGTTTCCAGAGCTTCCGCAGACTTGATCAGAATACCGTTTGTCGCACCCTTTCCGGTTCCGACCATGATCGCCGTTGGTGTTGCAAGCCCCAACGCACAAGGGCAGGAAATAACCAGAATAGAGATGCCAATGGAAAGGGCAAATTCAAACCCATATCCCAACAGCAGCCATACGACAACGGCAATCAATGCAATGCTGATTACCACTGGTACAAACACACCGCTGACTTTATCCGCCATTTTTGCAATCGGTGCTTTGGAGCTGGTCGCTTCATCCACCAGACGGACAATCTGTGACAAGGTAGTATCATCGCCCACTTTCGTTGCCTGCATCTTAAAATAGCCGGACTTATTTATGGTAGCCCCGATGACTTTATCTCCGATATGCTTTTCTACCGGAATGCTTTCACCCGTCAGTGCGGATTCATCAACAGAAGAAAATCCTTCAATGACAATGCCATCCACTGGCACAGACTCTCCCGCTTTCACGATCAGCGTTTCCCCGGCCTGCACTTCCTCCACCGGAACGGTAAGCTCCTGCCCGTCACGCTCTACGGTTGCAGTCTTAGGAGCCAGGTTCATCAGCTTGGTAATCGCATCTGAGGTTTTCCCTTTTGCACGGGCTTCCAGGGTTTTCCCTAAAGTAATCAGCGTCAGAATCATGCCTGCGGATTCAAAATATAAATCCATCATAAAGCTGTGGACAGTTGCCATATCGCCATGACCGAACCCGATACCGATTTTATATATGGCATAAATTCCATAAACAACAGCCGCACTGGAACCTATGGCGATCAGAGAATCCATGTTCGGTGAACCGTGAAACAGCGTCTTAAATCCCATCCGGTAATATTTGAAATTGATGAACACCACCGGAATCAGAAGCAGGAATTGGGTAAACGCAAAACTCATGGCATTTTCCATTCCTAAAAGGAAACCGGGGAGCGGCCATCCCATCATGTGCCCCATGGATATATAAAACAGCGGTATGGTAAATAAGGCGGAAAGCAGCAGCCGCTGTTTCATCTGCTTATATTCTGCCTGTGCCGTACTGGTTTCCGGATTTTGAGTCCGTCCTGCGGCACTGCTTTTATTCTGGACATTTACAGCCGTTTTGGGGAATGCCCCATATCCGGCTTTTTCAACAGCCTGAATAATCCCTGCTGTATCCAGAACGGATTCATCATAAGAAGCAACCATGCTGTTCTTTAACAGATTGACGGACACTTCTTTGATGCCGGGCAGTTTTCCCACACTCTTTTCAATCCTGGCAGAGCAGGCCGAGCAGGTCATACCCGTAATGTCAAATTGCTCCTTTTGCAATTTCATCCCTTCTTTCTTTTTTGATTGGGTACCCGCCCCCCGTAGGGAACGCAGTCATTATAAACACGCCTTCCTGGTTTTGTACGCTCCATAAAGGAGCATTTTTTATCCAAAAAGCAATTCCTATTTTGGAAGAAATCCAATCGGCAGGTTTTCCAATCCAAAGGGCAGAACCGCTCCGGGAACCGTTGACTTTGCGCCTTTTCGTGAATATACTGACGGCATGAACGATTAAACATTCTTTTAATTGTTCAGCCATGTCAAACCAACCAAATAACTATAGAAAGGGGATATCATCCTATGAAAAAAACAATCAAGTTAATCGACCTTGACTGCGGACACTGCGCCGCAAAGATCGAAAGTGCCGTGAAAAAGATTGACGGTGTTACGAATGTATCCGTGAACTTTATGAACCAGAAGATGGTACTGGAGGCACCGGATGACAAGTTCGATGCCATCCTGACCGAAGCAAAGGCACTGATCAAGAAAATCGAGCCGGATGTAACTGTCAAGGTGTGATGAAAAGCTGGACACCGGCTGCCGTTTCCTGGTAGCCGGTGTTTTTTTAAGACGCAGGGAAAGTACAATCACCGCTTTCCCTGCAGTGAAAGGAGAATAAAAATTATGACACGAAAACAAAAGCGTCTGCTTACACGCATCATTGTGGCGGCGGTGCTGTTCTTTGCGGGTAGCTTCTTACAGCTTCCTGAATATGTAGAAATGGGCGTATTCCTTGTCTGCTATGCTGTTGTTGGATGGGATATTGTATGGAAAGCGATCACAAACATCCTGCACGGGCAGGTATTTGATGAAAACTTCCTGATGACGATAGCCACCATTGGCGCATTGATTTTAGGGGAACATTCCGAGGGTGTTGCCGTTATGCTGTTTTACCAGGTAGGCGAATGGTTCCAGTCTTATGCGGTTTCCAAATCCCGCAAATCTATCGCAAGCCTTATGGACATCCGCCCGGACTATGCCAATGTAGAACAGGACGGAAAACTGGTACAGGTTGACCCGGATGAAGTACAGATCGGCTCTACTATCGTAGTAAAGCCGGGTGAACGCATTCCACTGGACGGAACCATACTCAAAGGTTCCTCTGCACTGGATACTTCTGCCCTTACCGGTGAATCTATGCCCCGTGAGGTGGAACCGGGAATGGAAGTCATCAGCGGCTGTATCAACCAGAATGGTATTCTGACCATTCAGACCACAAAGGAATTTGGAGAGTCCACCGTCGCAAAGATCCTTGATCTGGTGGAAAACGCAAGCGACAAAAAAGGCCGGACAGAAAACTTTATCACACGCTTTGCCCGCTACTACACCCCTGCTGTGGTATTCGCGGCCCTCGCACTTGCCATCCTGCCGCCACTGATTACCGGGCAGTCATTTAGCACCTGGATTTATCGAGCCTTGACCTTCCTGGTTATCTCCTGCCCCTGTGCGCTGGTAATTTCCATCCCGCTTAGTTTCTTTGGAGGTATCGGCGGTGCCTCCAGGATCGGTGTTCTTGTAAAGGGCAGCAACTACCTGGAGTCACTGGCCCATGCGGAGATGGTAGTCTTTGATAAAACAGGTACTCTGACCAAAGGTTCCTTTGCTGTCAGTGAGGTCAATCCAAAAGGCATGAAAGACACACAGCTTCTGGAACTGGCCGCATATGCGGAAGATTATTCCAATCACCCAATCTCGCTCTCGATCAAGAAAGCCTATGGAAGAAAAATTGACAGCAGCCGCATCACAGATGTTCAGGAAATCGCAGGCCATGGCGTGCGGGCTGTCATTGACGGTAAAACGGTTCTGGCCGGAAACGCCAAGCTGATGGTAAAGGAACGTATCCAATACGCCCCTTCTACTGCTGTCGGCACCGTTGTTTATCTGGCCTGTGACGGAAAATATGCTGGATGTATTGTCATTGAAGATGAGATCAAAGCAGATGCTCCAGCGGCAATCAAACGTCTGAAATCCGCCGGAATCCATAAAACAGTCATGCTGACTGGAGATGCGGATGCCGTTGGAAAAAAGGTAGCAGCCCGCCTCGGTCTGGACCAGGCATACACAGAACTGCTGCCGGCTGATAAGGTTGACCGTGTGGAAGATCTGCTGAAGCAGAAAAGTGAAAAAGGTAAGCTGGTCTTTGTTGGTGACGGTATCAATGACGCTCCTGTGCTGGCAAGAGCCGATGTAGGAATCGCCATGGGCGGCCTGGGTTCCGATGCGGCTATCGAAGCTGCGGATGTGGTGCTGATGACGGATGAACCATCTAAGATCGCTACTGTCATGAAGATTGCCAGAAAGACCATCCGCATTGCAAATCAAAATATCGTCTTTGCCCTGGGCGTGAAGTTCCTGGTGCTGATCTTAGGTGCCCTGGGATATGCCAATATGTGGGCAGCTGTATTTGCCGATGTCGGCGTGTCCATCATTGCTATCTTAAATGCAATCCGTGCCATGCGTGTGAAACGTCTGGATGAACCCGTCCAGATTTAAACAGAAAAAATGCGCCGCACTTCTATCAGATGAAAGCGGCGCATTTCCTTACTCCCGTCCCCTAAAGTGGGACATCATGGGATACCAGGAAGGTATTCCCTTTATGGATTTGTCGGGCAGGCTATTTCAAATAAGGCATCAATGGAACGATGCAGTAACTTTGCCTGCGGTGTATCGGATAGGGAATAATAAACTTCTTTTCCTTCCCTCCGGCTGGATATGATTCCACTTTTCTTTAGTATCCGCAAATGGTGCGATACCGCAGGTGCGCTCATATCCACAGCCGCCGCAATGTTGCAGACACATTCTTCACAGTGGCAGAGCAGCCACAAAATCCGCAGACGGGTCGGATCGTCAAGCTGCTGGAATAAAAATGCGATATTCGTAAAGCCCTCTACGGAGGGCATCTTATCTAAAACCCGTTCAATATTCTGTCCATGGTTGTGAGGTAGATTATAATGCGGCATCGAAATCATCTCCTTCCTGAAACTATCATAACGGCTTAAATTTTATCTGTCAAACAGCTTATTTATAGATTGGAGAAATTACATGAATACAACAGAACATACAACTTTTATGGTTCCAAATCCAGAGGAATTACAGCAGCTATCTGAACTTTATAAAGCAATGGGCAATTATACCCGTATGCGGATACTGTGGCATCTGATGGAGAAAGAATACTGCGTCAGTGATCTGGCAAAGGAAATGCGGGCCACGGAGTCAGCCATTTCCCATCAGCTTCGTGCGCTGCGGATCGTCCGCCTGGTCTGCTCCCGCAAGGTCGGTAAAAACGTATTTTATTCCTTGCAGGACGAACACATCGGCTGGATACTGGAAGAAACCTACGCACATATTTCAGAGCGATAAAAGCGCAGCTCCTGCTTTGTAACAGGGGCTGCGCCAAGTATTCACTTATAGATTTTCATAGGAAACTAACTGGCTCACAGGGATACGCTGTGAATCAAAACGGTTCATATCTGCCGGTTCATCATCGGAATAACCAATTACCAGGATATTGACTGGCTCCAGATTTTCCGGAAGATGAAATTCCTCACGCAGAACATCCGGTTTAAAATAGCACACCCATACGGTTCCAAGTCCAAGTTCTGTGGCCTGAAGCATCATGTGATCTGTCAAAATGGAAGCATCAATGTCTCCGGTCTGTTTTTTGTCAAACGGACGAACCCACGCTTTGTTGTGATCGGCGCAGACGATAATTGCCAGTGGCGCACCGTAGATGCCAGCGGCCTTGCTGATCTTCTCCAAACCTTCTTCGCTCTGAACCGCGATCAAATGAACCGGCTGAAGGTTAGCGGCTGTCGGAGCCACATGAGCTGCTTCCAGAATCTGCTCCAGCTTTTCCGGCTCCACTTTCTGACTTTTGTAGCTGCGTACAGAATGACGCTGTTTTGCAATATTGATAAAGTCCATAATAATTAACCCTTTCTGTGTATCATGTATTCGGTATGTCAAACCAACCATGAATTTATTGTAGCATGAATCGTAATATCCGCAAGAATGCACTTTTTCGGAAGATACTTTCAAAAAAGGTAGCACCCTTGCTGGAAAGGAGAACCTATATGAAAGAAAAGAATCAATTCAACTGCCCGGTGGAAGCAACCCTGTCTTTGATCGGCGGCAAGTATAAACCATTAATCCTCTGGCACCTGATTGATCAGCCGCTACATTACATGGAATTACAGCGGCTCATTCCAAAGGCAACACCAAAGATGCTTTCTCAGCAGCTCCATGATTTAGAGGATTGCGGAATGGTTCATCGAGAGGTCATCCCGGAGAAACCACCAAAAACGATTTACTCCCTTACCGCATTTGGACAGAGTATCATTCCTCTTTTAGATGCTATGTGTCAATGGGGAACCACCTATCTGGACGGATTGGATGTGCAGCCTCCGTGCTGCAAAGGGTAAAGCTAAAGTGCCGACAGCAACAGCACATAAACGCCCATTGCCATCGGCACACTTATTTTTTACCCCACAAACCTATACCCGCTCCCAACCACAGTTTCTACTCATCTCCGATCTTCCTTCTAAGGGAATACACCACATTCGCCACCGCCGCCCCGCAATGTTCCGGGTCCGAAACGAAAGACTCTGAGTGAAGCCAGCAGAGCCGACAACTGAAAATAGACTTTACAATGCTCATTTTTGCGATCTGCTTCAGCAGAATACAAATTGCAAAGAGCCTGCCGCACAAGGACTTTTTCCTTTATCATTGTGCGGCAGAATTTTCAGTAATCAGTTGCTAATTAGTTGAATTTCATAAACTGTTGGATAGTAAAATGGTTTTTCCTCATTAAAGGCGTTTTTGAGAATAACCTTGACTATATCACCTGATTGGATTTCCTCAAGCATAATGGGATTTCCGTCCGTATCTACTATTTCTGTACTTTCACTAATACCCAGTAAGTTCATAGGGCTACTATAAATTTCTGTTGTTCGCTCAACAATCAATCGTACTTCACCATCAGGTTGCGTAATAGTTTCCTGGACAACAGCTTCAAAAGATAATCGTGACCATTTTGGTGATTGAGTAATTGCCAACACAGCAACAATAGCGATTACCGCCAAGACAGTTCCAATGATTATCAATCTTTTTCTATTCACATTCACGCCCCCTTATAAAACTTGATGCTTTTTAAAGCCCCGCCTTGCGAAAGGAAGCAAACAAACAGTCAAAGCCGCATACAGAATTGTCCTTGTAGAAAATGCGTCCAGTACCAAACCGCCTAATTGATAAGAGATATAAGACCCAAATTGGGGTTGAATCGCATAGTAAGGAAGCAGAAACAAAGTCAAATTGTAAGCGCCAGTTGTTCCGTTGGCAGAAAGGAACATTGGAATAAACAGCACAGGTACAAGTACAATCAATACAAGATAAGGGCTTCTCATTTTGGAAGAAAGAAACAGCGTCAGGCCGATCATGGCAAACAGGACAAAGTAAATAACGCCCAGATTGACCAGGATTCCCTGCAGGAATGTAAAAGAATATGGGATTGTTGTGCCTGCAATCTGCATAGGAAGATTCCAGCCATCAACGCCAAACGCCGCAAGGGGCAAACCAAATGCCACAAGGATATGAATGGTAAATGCAAGAAGTCCAAACAGATAAGATGCAATGATCTTTGCAGTCGTCAATTTTGTTTTTCCATACTTGCCTGACAAAATAACCGCATCTGTCCCCGCCTGATACTCGCCGGAAAATACAGGCGCCAGTACAATGCAAACGGCCAATATTGCAAACATCAACAGTTCAAAACAGGTATTGATGGTAAGCCATCCCTCATAATATCCATACTGGAACGGTGTTTCTACCCGGCTGTTCATATTCTGCCAGTATTCTTTCTGTTCATCAGACAATCCACGGGACGAAGCATTTAACAGGGTAGCTATTTTTGCCTCCCTTGCCTGATAGAAGTTTGCGCCGTTCGTCACATCCAGTTCCGGCAGGCTGCTATACCAGGCCGTTACCCCAGGGGCGGCATAGGTGGATGCAATCGTATTTAACAGTTCTTCCCGTGGTGCAATATCATTCCAATACGCATCTCCAATTAAAAACTGATCTGTTCCGTCAAATCCCACATTATCGGAATTTTCAAAAAGCTCCTGTACTTCACGGATTGTTCCAGTAATGTATTCATCCGTCAGAGGGACGGAAATCTGCGAATACTGTTCCTTTGTATAAGCAATACCATCAAGACCCTTGATTACTCCATCCGCATTGTAGGTCTGATACTGCAAAATCGGCAG
>Ga0129309_1001380_pt1 | contig 12416 bp, 10 predicted proteins | sample L1105metagenome_FD_94439 | JGI IMG/M metagenome (GOLD analysis project Ga0129309, IMG submission 94439) | Ring-tailed lemur group fecal microbial communities from Wisconsin, USA - L1105 metagenome | ecosystem: Host-associated > Mammals > Digestive system > Large intestine > Fecal | place: USA...
AGCATATTTTTCACCATATTCGAATGCAGTGCCGTAAAATCTTCTCTTTGCAGGTGCAGAATGTCATATTTTTTCACAAGCCACACGGTACAGATACCAAGTGCTGCTGCCTGCGACAACACGGTCGCAAATGCCGCACCCCAGACACCGGTCTTTAAAATTCCCAGCAAAAACAAGTCTCCAAGGATATTCAAAACAACAGAAATCGCCAGAATAATTAACGGGGTCATGCTGTCACCGATTGCACGCATAACTGCCATCAGAATATCATAAAGTATGGTAATGATCATACCGATCAATATGATCCATATATACTGCTTTGCTTCTGCCATCAAAGATTCCGGTACATTTAAAAAATGCAGGATCGGGGATAGAAACACAAGCGAACAGATCGTTAAAGCAGCACTCAATCCAACTCCAAGCAAAAGCGCAGCAGCAAAAGACTGCCGGACACCCGAAACATCTTTCGCTCCAAACTTTTGAGCCGTCATGATTGCAAATCCATTTGCAAGACCCATCAAAAAACCGATCATCAATGAATTGAGTATCGTTGTCGAACCGACTGCAGCCAACGCTTCTTCTCCCAGAAAGGATCCCACCATTCTCGTATCCGCAAGGCTGTATGTCAATTGCAATAAATTACCTGATAATATTGGCACTGCAAAATAGAAAATTAACTTTGCAGGATCATCTTTTGTCATATTTCTCATCGAAAATTCCTCCAACCTTCTTTCGCCGTACTATTATAAACGTTTTTTCTGTATTTTTAAATCCTTTTTTCATCTGTAACCGTTTCACATATAGGTACACAACGGAATGATCACGAAAATCATACCTTTTTTGTATGTTTTGAATGGAAATCTCATGAATTGTGTGATAGAATAAAATAACATTATATAATATATAAGAAAAGAGGCAGATGAATATGAATTTTGTATTTATTTCTCCACAGTTTCCAGATTCATACTGGAATTTTTGTGACAGATTAAAGCAACGCGGTATCAATGTACTCGGTATCGGTGATTCTTCCTATGATGGATTATCCGAGCAGTTAAAAGCATGTCTGACCGAATATTATCGTGTTGACAATATGGAAGACTATGACCAGATGGTCCGTGCGATGGGATATTTTACTTACAAATACGGCAAGATCGACTGGCTGGAAAGCAATAATGAATACTGGCTGGAACAGGATGCAAAGCTCCGCGCCGATTTTAATATCCAAACCGGTATGATGCCGGAACAGGTAGCGAATGTCCGCAGAAAATCAACGATGAAGAAATTCTATGAACAGGCAGGCGTTCCGGTTGCCCGTTATCATATGGTTTCTTCTTATGAAGAAGGCATTGCCTTCGCCAACATGGTCGGATATCCGGTCTTTGTAAAACCGGACGGCGGCATGGGTGCAGAAGACAGCTACAAGTTATCAAATGAAGACGATATGAGATGGTTCTATTCCATCAAAAAAGATGTACCATATATTATGGAAGAATTTATCTGCGGCGATATCTGGTCTTACGACGGCATCTCTGACAGCAACGGCGATATCATCTTTGAATCATGCGTATCATGGCCGCGAAGTGTTGCCGATATCGTTAATAATAAGGATCATCTCGCTTATTATACGGCAAATATGCTGCCGGATGATCTTCGTGAAAAAGGTCGTGCAACCGTCAAATCTTTCGATGTAAAGAGCCGCTTCTTCCACTTGGAATTTTTCCGTCTTGTAGAAGCAAAAGAAGGACTCGGCAATGTCGGTGATATCGTTGCACTTGAAGTCAATATGCGCCCGGCAGGCGGCTGGACACCGGATATGTATAACTTTGCCAACAGCGTTGATGTCTACAGTATCTGGGCAGACATGGTCGTTTATGACAAAACATACGTTGACCTGACAAAGCAAAAGTACTTCGCTGTCTACGCAAGCCAGCGTTATGGCAAACCATATGTACATAATTTTGATGACATCCGTGCCAGATATGCCGGCAAAATCGTCTTAGATGAAGAGATTCCGGATGCACTGAGCGGTGCAATGGGCAACCACATGTGGACGGCCAAACTTGACACGGAAGCAGAAAAAGACGAATTTATCCATTTCGTTCAGGAAACTTATTAAGTCATTAATCAGGCAGGAGGCAGATAATCATTTTATCTGCCTCCCAGTCAATTATCTTTTTATATCATAGTTCATATCCATGAGATCACGGATGAGCTCTACATCGTCAGTGATGTTCCCATCTCCATGAATGGTGTGTTTAATAACGCTGCTTGCAACGGCAAAGTTTATCATATCCATCGGCTTATAGTTTTTCATCATGGCATAGATCAGACCACTGGCAAAGGCATCACCGCCACCTACACGATCCAGGATATTGAAGGTAAAACACTTGCTCTCGAAAGTATGCCCCTGATACCACATATATGCCATAAGGCTGTTCTCACTGCCGCTGTGGGCAAAGCGAACATGGCGGGCAATACACTTCAGATTCGGATAGCGTTCCACGAACCGCTGGAACACTACATCCTGCTGCTCATAGCTTGGCTGCATGGACAAGCCGTCCTTCCAGTCGCCTTTTCCATGATCCTCTTCGTCCCTCCAGAGGTGGTAAGGCTCAATACCAAACAGCACATCTACATAAGGCAGGCATTTGGTACAGTAATCTCGTGCCATGTCCCAGCTCCAGAGCTTGCTACGGAAATTACCATCAAAACTAACGGTCATCCCCTTTTCCTTCGCCTTTTCCAGACAGCAAAGAATAAATTGTGCGCAGCTTTCCGACAGGGCAGGGGTAATGCCGCTCAAGTGGAGCCAGTCAAAACCTTCCAGCAGCCCATCCAGATCCACCTTTGAAAAATCAAATTCAGTAATGGCACTGTGCTGCCGGTCATAGGTAACTTTGCTTGGGCGGATGCCATAACCAGTTTCCAGATAGTAGGTACCCAGCCGATGCGAAGGGGTCTCTTCCTGTGTGGATAGAATCATTGGCGTACAATGTACACCATTGGAGCGCAGCATGCGCACGGCACTTTTGCCCAGAGAGTTGTTGGGAACAACACTGAAAAAGGTGCTGTCTACCCCCAGGTTTGCCAATGCTAAAGCAATGTTGGCCTCACTGCCGCCATAACTGGCTTCAAAGCTGTTCGCCATGCGGATTTTCCCATAATTAGGCGGAGTAAGGCGAAGCATGATTTCACCAATAGTAATAAATTTTTGTCCGGATTGTTCCCGAAGCAAAAAATTGTAATCTTCCATAAAATGCTGCCTCCTTAAATTCTTTGTGCAGTATCCGTGGATTGTTCCACAAACTGTCCTGGAGTGGCCGGAATGTCAGAAGATAACATAGTAGGAGGAATTTCCTTTACTGCCGCTTCCAATCGGACGGTGTTTATAATATCCCTGGATTTTTGGCACAACTTGGTGATCTCATCCCATTTCTGGTTGTCGATCAAGTCAGCAGTCACCATATAAGATCCGCCACAGGCGACGATTACCGGCGAAGCAATATAATCTGCCAGATTCTTCAGAGAAATGCCTCCTGTAGGCATAACCTTGATCTGGGGAAAGGGTGCACTCATAGCCTTAATCTTGGCCAAACCGCCTGACTGCTCGGCAGGGAAGAATTTCAAAACCTCCAGTCCAAATTTCAATGCGGCATGGTAATCCGTTGGAGTGGTGCAGCCGGGATAAATAGGTATGTTCTTCTTCTGTGCATAAGCCACCAGCCCCGGATCAAAGCCAGGGGTAACGATAAACTGCCCTCCGGCTTCGATTGCAGCATCAATCTGCGTTGTTTCAGTAACAGTGCCAGCCCCAACAATCATCTCAGGGCATTTCTGCTTCATGAGACGAATGGCTGTTTCCGCGCCGGCAGCACGAAAGGTAACTTCCGCCACAGGCACATCGCCAGCACACAGAGCCTCAGCCAAAGGGGCGGCATCACGCTCAGGGTTATTGAGTTTGATAACAGGGACGATCCCAATCTTAGAAATTGCTTCATTTATCACAGTCATAATTTTTGCTCCTTACTTTTCTTGTTTCCTTTAATATCTACCTTTATTTTCATAATCCAGATATGCGCCCTTCATAGGAGATGCAGCCAGTTCTGAGAACAGCCGCAGAACCCCTTTCTGATATTTAACAGGATTCGGTTTCCAATGTCTTTTCCGTTCAGCGAGAATTTTTTCCATTTCCTCCGGTGTTTTCCGCTGTCCTTTCACGCCGATGATCTCCAAAACCCTCTTCTGTACGTCTAAATGGATAAGATCCCCTTCCTCCACCAACGCAATAGGTCCGCCTGCCTGAGCCTCAGGAGAACAGTGTCCGATAACAGGGCCGGTGGATGCTCCGGAAAAACGCCCATCCGTAATCAAGGCAATGCTCCGGCCCAATTCCTTATCAGAGGAGATAGCCTCGGAGGTGTAGAACATTTCAGGCATCCCTGACCCCTTAGGACCTTCATAACGGATAAACACCGCATCGCCAGGCTTCACTTTATGGTGGAGGACGGCATCAATACACTCTTCCTCGCTGTCAAAAGGACGGGCGTTGAGGACAGCAGAGAACATTTCCTTTGGGCAGGCTGTGTGCTTAATGACTGCCCCCTCAGGAGCCAGGTTGCCTTTGAGAATTGCGATAGATCCATCTGTACCGATAGCCTGACCATAAGGACGGATAATATCCTCTTTCGTAAGATTGAGATCATACTTCCGGTTAGCCTCGTCCAGCCACTTCTGGCAACGCTCATAGAAACCGTTTTGCTTCAGTTCTTCCAGGTTTTCTCCTAAGGTTTTTCCGGTAACCGTCATAGCGTCCAGATGGAGAACACCCTTGATCTCCTCCATAATGGCAGGAACACCTCCGGCATAATAGAAAAACTCTGCAGGCCAGCGTCCGGCAGGACGGACATCCAACAGATAGCGTGCACCCCGATGGAGCCGGTCAAAAGTGTCACCAGTAATCTCAATGCCAAACTCATGAGCGATGGCAGGGATATGCAGCAGGCAGTTGGTGGAACCGGAGATGGCAGCGTGGACCAGGATGGCATTCTCAAAACTGTCCATGGTCACGATGTCGCCAGGACGCATATTCTCCTCATAGGCCATTTCCACCGCCCTTTTTCCAGCGTTTCTGGCATACTCAATAAGATCAGGGCTGGTGGCGGGAAGCAAGACACTGCCAGGCAATGCCAGACCCAGAGCCTCAGCCATGATCTGCATGGTGGAAGCCGTGCCGATAAAGGAGCAGGCTCCACAACTCGGACAGGCATTGCACTTGGCCCAATCCAGCTGTTCTTCGTCAATCTCTCCCCTCTCAAATTTGGCGGAATACATCCCCAGCTGTTCCAGAGTGAGAAGGTCAGGTCCCGCTGCCATGGTACCTCCTGTGACCACTACCGATGGAATATTTACTCGAGCCAGTCCCATCAGATTTCCGGGCATACCTTTATCGCAGCTCGCCATAAAGACGCCAGCATCAAAAGGCGTGGCATTGGCCTGGATTTCAATCATATTGGCGATCATCTCCCGGCTTGCCAGGGAGAAATTGATTCCGTCTGTCCCCTGGCTTTCACCATCGCACATATCTGTACAGAAGTACCGGGCACCATACCCGCCCGCCTCGGCGATACCCTTTCGGGCAGCTTCCACCAGACTGTCCAAATGACCGGATCCGGGATGGCTGTCACCAAAAGTGCTTTCAATAAAAATCTGAGGTTTGGACAAATCCTCCTGCTTCCAGCCGGTACCCAAGCGAAGGGGATCCAACTCAGGAGCAAGCTTGCGCATTTTTTGACTAATTAACATAGTACATATCTTTCCTTTCTAATAAAAAATCTCGAAGCTACTATTTGTGGAATGAATTTGAATGGGAGCTTTCATGTGGATTATTAATCCGATTATAACATACGACATCATACGTGTCAAATTGGGATAATATTATATATTTTGTATTTTTATTAGATGTTTTTTATTGAAAATATCTAAAGATATTTCGAGACTACAACATTATGCACATATTTCTGATATAAATTTTGTACAATTTGATGGTTTTATGTGCGGATAATTTTGTATATCTTGACATATGACGTATGATGTTGTATGATTTGATTGTGGAAAATTTATACTGTTTGGGAGCAGTGGAACAGTACCAAAAATTTGAAAAAATTCTAAACCAATAAATAATCAAAGTAAAGTTAGGAGGCTCGTTATGCTATTGCTAGTATTCTTTATCTCAATAGTAGTTTTACTGCTCTGCATTATTAAAATTAAACTGAATCCCTTTGTTGCCCTTCTTGTCTGCGCCTACGGTACCGGCATTCTGGCTCTGGCCACCTATACCGGAAGCGCTGCTCCGGAAAATTTTTCATCCATTGCCGATGTAACTGCCTGCGTCACCAATAATTTTGGTTCTACCCTGGGTTCTATCGGAATTGTTACCGGTCTCGGCGTTATGCTCGGTATGTTTATGTATGAATCCGGCGGTATTGACAGCATCGTTGATAAGGTTCTGAAAGCCGTAGGTCCAAAACATTCCCAATACGCCGTTTCCGTGGCAGGATTTATTACCGGCATCCCTGTTTTTGGCGATGTCGTTTACATCATGTTCGCTCCCATGCTCCGGGTGCTCTCCCGAAAAACCGGCTATTCTATGACCGCCTATGGAGGTGCACTGGCCATCGCTACCACCTGTACCTTTGCGCTAGTACTTCCTACTGCACCCCCGTTGGCAGTGGCCGGCACCATGGGCATCAATGTGGGCGTGTTCTTCTTCTATGCCCTTATTTCTGCTTTTGTCGGAATGTTCATGGGTGGTATCATTTATGGTGGCATTGTGAACCAATTGGATCAGAAAGCCGGGAAAACCTGGGACTTCTCTGACCTGGATGCTGAATTGGCCGAGAATGCCTCTGCTTCTTCTTGCAAACCCAAAATGGGAGCTATGGCGGCCTTATCTATCCTGCTGGTTCCCATCGTGCTAATTCTCTTGGGATCTTTCTCTGCTTTTTTACTGCCAGAGGACAGCAGCATACTGAAAATCCTCACTTTCCTGGGAGACAAGAATATAGCAATGACGATCGGGGTGCTTTACGGCGCATTTATCTCACGCCCCCATCTGAACCGCTCTATTACAGAAATAATGAATGACGGCGCAGATAAGATTGGGCTTGTCCTGCTTATTACCGGAGCGGGCGGTGCATACGGCGGTATTCTGAAAGCTTGCGGTATCGCTAACGTAATCACTGACGGGCTTCAGGGCTTCCATATGCCGATCTTAATCATGTGCTTTGTGATCGCCCAGGTGCTGCGTGTCGCTACCGGCTCCACTACTGTGGCACTGACCACAACGGCGGCGATCGTCTCCTCGGCAGCAGCTGCCTCCGCTGTGTCACCTATCCTGTGTGCTGTTGCTGTATGCGCAGGCGGAATCGGATTGTCACTGCCTAACGATTCCGGCTTTTGGGCTGTTTCCCGTTTCTTTCATCTTAATGAGATCGACACGCTCCGCGGATGGTCTATCGGTGGCTTTGTAGCAGGAGTGTCAATCCTGCTGTTTACCTGTATCCTAAGTCTATTCCAGGGCTTTCTACCGGGACTGATTTAATTTGATAAGATCGGAAAAGAAGTCCGTTTGCTATTCAGCGACGGACTTCTTTTCTTATGTCTCTTGCAATTTTAAGAAAATCTAGTTATAATTTTGTTAAAAATCATCTAAAGCAGGAGAACCATTGTGAAAGAAACGCATTTTGAAAATATAAAGACAAAAGAATCTTCTCTGCCTGAACGGACAGCGGAACAGATTTCAAAGCTAATCGTAGAGCAGCATTTGACTAGCGAGGACAAACTGCCCAGCGAATTTGAACTGGCGGAACTGCTCCATGTGGGGCGGGGAACGATCCGGGAAGGTGTCAAGCTGTTGGTGGCACGGAACGTACTGGAGATCAAGCGGGGCAAAGGAACCTACATTGCACCAAATCCCGGAGAGATTCCTGATCCATTAGGATTTGCCTACTATCCGGATCAGTTCCAGCTTGCATTGGATCTGGCTGAGATCCGTGCCCAAACAGAACCATGGGTTGCCCGTATGGCTGCGGAACACGCGACCACAGAGGATATCAGACGATTGAGGGAAAGCTGTGCCGTAGTGGAGCAGGATATCCTGAATGAACGGGATCATTCCCAGAACGATGTGCTGTTCCATGTAGCAATCGCGAAATGCACACAAAATATGGTGGTTCCAAAACTGATTCCTATCATCACATACGCAGTTACGTTGTTTGTTTCATTAACAGAAAGCCGCTTACGGATGGAAACGCTCATTGGCCATCGGGAAATTTTAGAGGCGATCAATGACAGAGACGGCAAGCGGGCAGAAAAGGCGATGGCTCAGCATATTGAATATAACAGGGCTTTACTGCAGGAGATTGTCAGCAAATTAAAGCAAGAGGAACTCAGCACCTCCAAAAAAGAGGACGAATAGTATATACTTTACCCCTTATTGGTGGTGGGTTTTACGGATACCGTCCGCCTTTCGCCACTTCAATATACTGCCTCACCCTTCTCATGGAAATGGCATTCCGTTCCGGCTTCCCGGAAAGAGCGTGTTGTGATTCACATCTATTGTGAAACACAACACGCTCTTTTTCGAATTTTATTAACACCTCGTTCATGATGTTATTTTAAATCTGTATCCGATTTGCATCTAAGACGCGTTCCTGCGTATACATAATAATCTTATCTCCAACTTTAATTTTCAAATCCCCATCCGGAATCAGCATCTGATCACCCCGATCAATAAATACAATGACCGATCTGCGCGAAATATCCAGGTTTCGTATCTGTTCTCCCGCCCATTCATTTTGTTCTTTAATTTCAATTTCTTTTAATTCAATCCTGCTTTCGCCGACAAAGGACTCTGCCGCAAGCACAATGGTATCTCCTTCACACAAAATGACTTCGCCGCGCGGGACAATAATCATCTCATTCCGTTGAATGACGACAATACGCATGCCCCTTGGAAGTCCGAGATCCCTGATTGCCCGGCCAGTCCATATATCTTTCGCATGCAGACGCACTTTAATAAAACGCACGTCCCCTTCCTTCGCATATTCACTAATCTGCTTCATTCGGTTATATTGCTCGACAAATCCTGCAGAAATAATACCGGTAGGAATCGCAACCATGCCGACACCGAGAAAGGAAATAAAAATCCCAAATACTTTCCCTAAAAAAGTAACCGGATAAATATCACCATATCCGACAGTCAATAAAGTCGATACCGACCACCAGATTCCCGAAAATGCATTTTGAAAGACATCCGGCTGTGCTTTATTTTCCAGGCTGTACATGCACAGACTGGATGCAAGCATCAAAATCAGAATAATAAATACGGATGATATCAGCTGCTGGCTTTTGCTGGCAATAACTTCCGTAATAACATTTAATGAGTCATAATATGCATTGATGCGAAACAGCCGGAAAATCCGTATAATTCGAAAGATACGGAATGCAACTGCTCCTGACGGGAAGAATATCGGCAAAAAATATGGCAAAAACGAGAGTAAATCTACGATACCGGAAAATGAAAGCATGTATTTTTGCAGCGATTTCCATTCTGTCTTCGCCTGATACAGATACTTTGCCGTCCAGAGGCGGAGCAGATAATCAATGCCAAAGAAGATAACCGTCAGCTGCTCGATCAACAACAGCATCGGTCCGTATTGTAATTCTATGGAGGTAAACGTCATCAGAACGCTGGCTGCCAAATTGATGACAATTGCCATCGTACTAAATAAGTCATAACCGCGGCTGACCGGATTATCCATACCGCCTATTTCAATAATCGTTGACAGTTTTTTTCGCTTTTGTTCCCAATTCGACATCCTTCTTTATGACTCCTGTTCTTCTCTCTTAATATAGAAGAAATCTTTTACCATCCGACCGTCCACGAATACATATCCGACCGTATCGCCTTCCCATAACACCTGCCAATTGGAAATATCACTCACTTCAAATACATCCCACGTATCCATCAGGATAAATACTTTCCTCTCTGCACCGTTTCCTGTGTAAAACTTTTTCATGCAGGTATGATATTGTACCCGGATTTTCGCTTTACTTCCTTCCTTTTTCCTCCGCGGAAGCAAGATCAGATCTGTTCCGGCTTTAAAAATACATACCGCACATAAAATCTCCAAAATCTTTTCCAAAGATGGAATCCACTTCCCGAATTGATAGAAACATACCGCGATCAACAGCCACAAAATAATGTTTCTTGCAAATCCGATATTGTTCAGATTCAAATCTTCCTTTACCATCTCAGGACTTACTTTGTCCGCGATCAGGCATTTCGCCAACGTTTTCTCTGCAGGTGCTGCATTTTTATCATACTCCACCGATTGCGAATGATCATAACTGCCCTCTTTCATAAGACGGGACAATGCCTCTTCTTCCTCATATCCTGTTTCATCTGATTCGGCATCTCCACCCGCCTGCTTTTGTTCGATTGCCGTCTGCATGTATTCTTCATCGAACACCACGACCTGATTCTCGATGGAGAGATTCATCGAATAACGTGTTAACATATCATATGGGTGTTCAGCTGCCTCCGTCAAATCCTCTTTCGGTATCAACAATCCCCAAATCTTATCCGACTCTGTATTTTTATATACCGATACATATTCTTTTTCCGCAACATTTAAAATCGCAACCTCACTGTTATCGTATACCACACGAACCAGTCCCTGTTCAAAATACGGCTGCAATACTTCTTTTATGTCATTAAATTTCATTCTCTTGATCCTGCCTTTTTACTTTATCGTTCTATCATATCTGTTTAAAATACCTGCAACGCTGCCCAAATAAGAACTGCCAAATAAATTCAAATGATTTAGCAGATGGTACAGATGATACAATTCCCGTCTTTCATAAAATTCATGTTCAATCGGATTGACCTCATGGTAAGCAGCATAAAAAGAGAAAGGGAAACTTCCAAAAAGCTGTGTCATCGCCAGATCCGTTTCAAAATGTCCGACGTAGACAGCCGGATCCAAGATCCAGGCATTCCCGTCATTGCCGCATAAGACATTTCCGCTCCACAAATCACCATGTAATAAAGAAGGAAATTTCGGTTCACACAAATACCGGTCCAGATGATCTAATATATATTGACACTGCTTTCGCATAGGTCCATCCAAATACCTCTCTGCCATCCTCATCTGCGGTGCCAGGCGACAGTCCCTGTAAAAAGATACCCAGGAAACATCCGGCAGGTTCTTCTGTGGGCTTGCACCGATATAATTATCCATCAAAAATCCGTATGCTGCGTTCTCTCCGCTGTCCGGTACGTATTCGGAACATTCCGCTTTATGCATCTTAGCGAGCTGATGTCCAAATTCTTCCCAATACTGTTTCTTCTTTCCGGAAGAATGAATAAATTCAAGTAACAGAAAGGATATGCCTTTTTCCCGATCAATACCCAGGCCGAGCGGCATCGGCACACCAATCTGCCTTGCAGAACGCAGTGCAAGAAGCCCTGCAAGCTCTGTCTCAAAAAAATGAACCTGTTCCATGGCATTGGTCTTTAAAAAAACCGTCTCATGGTTGGAGAGCCTGATCTGAAAAGCATCGTTGATATCGCCTCCATATATGCGCTGCCTGCATACTTCTTTCGTCTGTGTTCCATAAATATCCCGGATTGCAGCTGCAATGGAATTATACTGTTTCATCGTTCTGCTTCCATCTTCTCCAGCATCTCTTCTGTCAACCGAATCGCATCTTCAATGCATCCCGGACAGCTTCGCAGTGCTTTCCCGGTTTCTATTCCTTTTAAGTCCTTGCACAATGTTGCTCCATTCTTCTCGCGGAACTTAGCGACCAATTCACGCATCAACTTCATCGTAGCCGGTTTTGAATCCGGTTTTTCCAGATTCGCCGTACTGTTCTTGCTTCCAATTACCATTGCTGCTCCGGAAAGTGCCCCACAGACTCCCTGCATATCAGCCATTCCTGCTCCAAATCCCTCTGACATTTTAAATACTGTCTGTTCATCCAATCCCATAACATCACAAAAAACACACGCAACCGATTGACTGCAGCTATATCCTTTTTGATGTTTTTCATCTCCTGATTTTACTCGATCCATTGTTTCTTCTCCTTTGCTTTTCGATATATCAACTATACCTCTTTTTCGTCTTTGATACAAGTTTTTCGTAAACCTGATTGGGGGGCAGAAAGATCTTCTTCTTTGTGACGTGTGCCGGAGCATGGAACAACTTAAGCAATTCATCTTTTCCGCAGAGTCCGCCTAAAACGCACTAACGTTTGGACGGTTAGGCGGACCTGAAACCAGACAAAATGCCCTCTCCTTTCCCACAACATGCAGATTGAAAAACAAGCTTTTCATCTGCATGATTTGTGGA
>Ga0129309_1001381_pt1 | contig 12397 bp, 9 predicted proteins | sample L1105metagenome_FD_94439 | JGI IMG/M metagenome (GOLD analysis project Ga0129309, IMG submission 94439) | Ring-tailed lemur group fecal microbial communities from Wisconsin, USA - L1105 metagenome | ecosystem: Host-associated > Mammals > Digestive system > Large intestine > Fecal | place: USA...
ACTAATGGCATAATTTACATCTCCTTTTATTTTATTTTGGCCTTTCGGCGGAGAACCATAAAATAAATTCTCTCACAAGTGCTTGTATTATACCACAGATTTTCGTAAAGTGCAATTCTAATCATATCCCTTTTGTGTCAAAGGTTCCAAAGACAGTCGTTCTATCAGTCATTTCAAAGACAGCTTCGGACTTACAATCATCACCTGATACAATTAAATATTCTACAAACTGCCAATCGCATAGTACTTTTTGATTTCATCTAAGATTCTCTGTTTTTTATTTCCATAGTATTTCTCAACCAAAACAGTATGATCCAGTTTATTTACAAAATCCGCATGCTCGCCTGATTCGTCAAATACTAAATTTGATTTTATTACATTAAATATCTCCTGTGCTGTATGATAATCTTCTTCATTTTGAATCAGTTTTTCTAATATGGTTCTCCAACTGACAGTAAATTGTTGACACTGATCCAAATAAGATGAGGCATCAGAATAATTGCGAATACTGTCAAATACCTTCTCAAGGCGTTTGTATTCAGATACTGTTTTAGCTTTGTTGAAATCAATTACAGCATTCTCATAAATTAATTGAGAAACAGTGTTGTATTTTTTTGTTGCCTCGCTAATTCCTTTTTCAATTCCGGGATATGTTCCTAAAAAATCCATATCCCGTTTTATCCGTTCTAATTCCTTTGGATTCTCTTCATTTTTTATTTTTTCCATTAGTGAATCGAATCTCATCTTTTGAATGAAATTCTTTGTCTCATCATCTCCAAACCGATAGGCTTTATTAATATCATTATCCGCCAATAAATCTGCGTTTGATAAATATATTGTATCTCGCATTCTAATCTTATTTCCAGCCATGAATTTGTAAATATATACTTGTGCATTTTCAGGATCCCGGTTAAGAATCCTTTCACAAAATTCATTTGCATCCTCAAACTGACCATCTTCTATAAATAATTCTATTCTACGAAGTAACGGTGCAATAGTTGATGCGGCTGCAGGATTATTGTCTAATGTAAAATTCTGATCAACTCTCACCACTGAGGATGATGAACCTAATATTTTGTTAATTCCATGAAGAATATCCTGATTTGCACCTATCTTTCCAAGATTTTGCGCCTGTAACTTTTGAAATTCACGCGGCATATCATACGCATCAATGTTTTTATAGCAGGGAATCAGTGTTTTCTTTTCACCAGCCGCTATCATTGCTAAAAAACGGCTCCATTCATTTTTTACCCATACTGCATTAAAGTATTCGTAATCAGTTCCAATTACTAACATTATTTTAGCTGAATGCAGCGCTGCAAAAATATATGGTTCATATTCTTTTCCTAATTTATCCTCCAGACTGACTCTGGAAAAAAACACATTATACCCGGCATCTGTCAGTGTAGTATATAAGTCATAACCTAAAACACTATCTAACGTGCGTTCACCATTTTCATCTGTCTCCTTGTAACAGATAAAAACATCATACGGTTCTTCTTCATTAGATATCTCAATAATTGATTTTCGCAGCTCTTCAATCTGCTTCGCTTCTTCCCGATAATATTTTCTTGTCAATACATCTGAATACTCCATGACAAGCTTAAAATCGTCATCATCCAAAACACTTGTAAATGATGACCTGTGGCATGTTGGTATTTTACTTTTCGTTAACGGATCATCAACGTATTCTATCCCATATTTTGAAAGTATTAATCCCCAGTATGCTTCTGCTTCTTCCGGGAAGTCTGCTATAATACTCTCATATACCCCTACTGCCGAATCAAATTCGTTATTAAATCTTAATCTATTCGCTCTGGCAAATAATTTTAATTTTTTCTCATCATCAATCACTGGTATCGTTTGTACTGCACCACAATAATCACAGGTCACTATCCTACTGTCTTCTTCTAAGTTTAAATTGCCGCCACATTTTTTGCATTTTAACAGTATCATTATTTTATCTTTACCTCCAGATCAAGTAACCGCAAAGCCATAACAAATATAATAAATATCGCTTTTTATTCATAAGAAATTATTTGTTATCCTATCATATCTATTAACTGTTTACGTTTTGTTTCAAATTCTTCTGGCGTTACCAACCCGTTTTCTTTCATAATTTTTAACTTTTGACACTCATTTTTAAACCATGTTGTATCATGATTTTCGGACGAAAAAGCTTCTGTTGATTGTTGTTTCTCATCTACTATTTCATCGCAGTTTTTTTCATCCATTTTAGGCGTTGCCATCAGGCCGCCTAATGCTTTCCCTGCTATTTCGGAAGCAGTTTCTCCAAATATTCTGCCAACGCCAAAACCCATTCCAAGTCCCATTCCCATATTTCCAAATCCGCTTCCTGTACCTTCATTTTGGGCAATGCTCTTCATCACATCAAAGCCAAGCTCCTGCTGCTTTGTGATCCCCAATTGATGCAGACGATATGATTCAAGATCAACTTCTAATTTGCCCTCTGCTAATTCTGTCTCTTTTTCCGCTATTCTAATTTCTTTATTTCGTCTGGTTTCTTCCAGTTCTATCGTTTTTCTCCTGAGCATTTCATTATAATCGTTCTTTGCCTGGACTATCTGCAGAGGTTCCTGCGCATATAATTCATTCAATTTTTTATAATTCGGATCATTTTCCGGCTTGTTTATAGAATTAATCCAGAATTTTTCAACTGTAATACCATAATCCAGTAACTCTATTGACAACGCATCCTGTAAAGCTTTTGATAAACCAGGCAAATCAGCTTCCAATGAATATACACTGGCATTCAGTTCATTAAGTAATCTTGGAAGATCTGACTTCAAATGCATCATGATCAATGATTTAAAATAGGTTTCAAAATGCTTTTGAGTAAATGAAGTTTCCGCTCCAACAAGATTTACAATTAATCTTCTCTCATCAACAACACGAATGCTCAGTTCACCATTTGCACCAATCGTAAATTTATAATTGTTAAATAGAGCATCACGAAAATCAATATCCCCGACTCCCCATTTAGTTGCCATTTGCTCTGTCTTATTAATAAAATAAACCTCACATTTAAACGGCGATTCTCCATTCGTCGGGATATTAATCAGTTTTCTTAACAAAGGAATATTGTCAGTATGTAATACGTGTCTGCCTGGCCCGAATAAATCCAGAGCCTGTCCATCCTTAAATAAAATTGCTCTCTGTGATTCTCTTACCACCAAAGTTGAATGTGTATTAAAATCAGTCGCCTCATGCTTATGGACTAATGTTGTATTATCACCCTGATATTCAATAATGTCAAAAATTTTCATTTTTCACGTTCCTCCGCGCTCAATGTAATATTTTACCCATGCCAGGCTCATTTATTTTATCCAAAGATTCTTGTCCCGATTATATATTCTTTTCCTCTCCTTACCGGTACCCCATTTTTGTTTCATAAGCGACAATTGTATTTACATTTTCCAGCTCACATTCATTCAGGTATAAATCAACATTGTTGTCAAATTCATCCGGTTCATATAATTCCTGATACCATGTCCTGGTCAGGAAATAGTCGCGTATTCTTTCCGTCCGGAATTTTCTCCCATGGCGGGCAAATATCTCATTCCGTGCCAGTTCCAGTTTCTCCTTGGAAAATCCTGCTATATCCTGTTCCTGTAAATAAACTGACGCACTGTCCGGCAGAATATAATCCTCTGTATCAGTATCATGCTGCACGTCGGCAGGCTGGTTTTCCGTTGTTTTCTGGAGGGTTACATATCCAAGAATATCTTCAATATGATTGACCTTCTGGATTGCAGCCTCCACTTTATCCTCTTCTAATGGATCCTCAGCGTTCTCCTGTATTCCATCACCATAATCGAAAATTTCTATATGTTCTTCTTTCTGGTCAAAGAATGTTCTTAAAGATCCCAGACCATCTGTAGCTATTATTTTATACTGTTCGTTTTGTTCCTTTGCGAGCTCGATTTCTGCTTCTGTCTGTCCGTCAAGATAGTAAATAAGACCATTCAGCGTAGCATACTCTACACCGTCATACGGATATATTACAAAATTTATCCCAACATTCGGATTTTCTTCCCATATATATTCATAATATCCTGCTGCCCGGGGCCGGTTCATGCCAAAAGTATAACCAGCATTTTCTCCCAACAATTTATCCGTATTATTCCATAACAAAGTATAAGTCCCTCCATTTGCCCACTCATCAACTGGCGGCGACTCCGGATACAGCGAAGGCTGAACAGTTACCTCAATTTGTCCTATACCATCATCCGGAACTGAGGTAATCTGAAATCTTTCACCCCATTCGTTTACATATGTATTGTTATTTATCAGCAGGTAACAGGGAAAGCTTTCACCATTATGCGTATAAAAGTCGCTGGTTCCACCAAAACTCCAATGGCCCGGCTCATAGTCATATATCAGCCTGATTTCTTTTCCTAATACCTGATACATAATGTTATCTTTCGTGGAAACAATAATGTCCACTAACTGTTCATCATATACTCCATCCATGTCTGAGTCGTTCAGTCTGGTGCTGACAAATGAGTAGTCATCCAATTCTGAAATATATGTGTTGATGGATGAAAGCAGCCATTCTTGAATGCCCTGTTCACTGATACCCTTATACAATTCCTGTCGTAACTGCCCGAACTCAATATTTTCTACTTCCCATCCTTGATCATACTTATGGAAACGAATTTTTGCACTAACAGTGTAATTACAGTATCGATCCTTCCCATACGCAGTGCCTTCCGCATAGTAATCATTTCCTTTTTGTTCAGAACGTACGATATCGAATTTTTCAAAATCGATTTCCGGACATATTTGATCCTGGCCTCTGTCATCATAAACTGGATATTGATAAGCTGATTCATTAAGGGCATCCACGCAATCCGGTTTAAAAGTGCTGCATCCAATTAGAAACAAGCACATCAATATGCAAACTGGTGTAAGTATTTTTTTCATATTCATTTTCTCCATAATATTGCAGTATAAAACTAATGCACCTGTTGTCCCCTTTTTCCCTTATCCAAGTTTTTTTGCTATATTCTTATTCGTCTTTTTTATGAAGTCGTAGTAGACAAAATGTGATCTGTTCTTAATCCTGTTGAAATAAGCGTTATAACACTTTATATGCTTTTTTTTGCTGCATGGTTTGTAATTATATTCATAGGTCGTCTTACGGTTATAAAATATACATGTTTCATGCGTTTCTTTTAATTTACCATTTTTCATTACAAAAAAACCATTTCCACTACATCCGCTACCACCATATAGTGCAATTAATCCCCTCTTCTTTTTGTTATATGTAATTCTTCCCACTCCATATTTATTCTTCGCTCCATATTTATTAATTATATATCCTGCAAACTGCACCTTTCGTTTTTTTACGGTAAAGACATAATAATCCCAGACAGATTTATCTTGCGCAATTATTAATTCCTTAATGCCGTCTTTATTAACATCTACTAACGCAAAATATCTCGGATAAATTCTTTCCCTATACTTTCCCCCGTGAAAACTGACAGTAACAACACTCGATTTCTTCAAAAAATTTTTATACAGCTTTTTATAATTAACTGCCGCGCCCGTTTTGGCGGAACTAAGCGGTGCACACCAAATTAGAGCAAAAGTTAACAGTGCCAATAAAACTTTCTTTATCTTTTTCATGCTTTCTCCCTTTCTATCTGTTTTATACGCGAATTGTCCCACTAAACCTATTAATTGCCATCCAAAAATAATAAATAACCGAAAATCGGCCGCACCAGTGAATTACTTTAGAAAGGGGATGGTCCCCTTCTCATTTTGAAATTCAAAACCGGAACCATCCCATTGTAAGGCTTTGATAAAAATATACCTCTGCTGTTTACCTTTCTTCAAAAATAATTGGCTATTTTATCTTTACACGTTTCGCAGCACTCCACTGACCATAAAGCTTCGTTTTTCCAACCAGTTTATAGCTCCGTACTCTTACATAGTAATTCTTTTTTCTTGACAGATTGTTAATTGTCTTTTTTGTATAATGGTTTTTTGTTACAGCCATCTTTTTTGCCAAAATAAAATATTTATTTTTAGCATACTGTATCTCATATCCCGTAGCCTTTGAATCCTTTTTCCAGGAAACTGTCAAAGTTTTTTTCTTAGAGGAATTAACTTTAGTAACCGTCTGTTTTCCGGGGCTCACCGTAATGGTGACTGATTTAACAGCTTTCTTATATTTTTTTGTTTCATTAGCAGTAATTGTAATAACTGCTTTTCCGCATCCTTTAATCGTAACTGTTCCTGATGAATTTACGACTGCAACAGATTTGGAAGATGACTTATATGTAAGTTTCACATTCCCCTTTGACTTTGCTTTAAGAGAAAATGCTTTATTACCGTATGTCTTTTTATATGAAGACGCACCTGTTGTTATTTTTTGAGCTGATTTTTTGATTTTCTGCGGGACCTGAGGAACTGCCTTTTTTACATTCACAGCCGGGGCTACTGCGTATGTTTGATTTCCGGCTTCGTCGTAAGCATAAATATGCGTGTAATAAGTCCCATATTCGTTGTTATGATCCTTTCTATTTACCCTGAAGGTATAAATGTCCCCTGCTTTTGACCCTGAATATGCTTTGCTCACACTCCACTGACTTGACAGATCATCCTGTCCATTTTCTGATGTCCATGTAGGAAACTGAACACGATTAATTTTAAAATTATCTGTTGCCTTACAGGAAACTGTATAGCCGTCTGAAGTAACATTTGTAATCTTTACGTTAGAAATAACCGGAGCTGTTTTATCTAAAATTGTAAAACTGCTTTTCCCGCTGTAGTACCTTTTTCCATTTGCATCAGCCCATAGCTGGAATGTATATGTTTCGCCAGACCTTAAACCACCCGGACACGCTTCTTCCACAATATTATGTTTTTGCCATGTAATATTATTCTTATTACAGTTTTCTGTATAATTAACAACAAGCTTTCCGGTAGAATCCCACACAAAAAAACCATCCTGTGATATGGTTGCCCTGCCCGGATTGCTTATCTTTCCATATATTTCAGCATTCCGTGTATCAACATACGTTGTACGTACTTCAGGATATGAAACTCCCGCAGCGGATTGAGCCAGACAAATAAATCCTATGGGATTTCCCCTATAAGTACGTAATGTATCCCAAGACCACCACTGCTCATTTACTTTCAGGAATACTGTCGGATTATTTATCCAGATATTTCCTTCTCTTATCACAGCTCCTACTGAATCCGCTGCTATTACCCATCCAACATGGCCATTCCACTCAATTATACAATTTGCCGGCGGAATTGCTCCGAAAGTATAATTGATTACCTGATACCCTGCCGCTCTTGCTTTACCGCACCATGTCCCGGCATTCCCCCAATTTGGGAGACGTACCCCCAATCTGGTGTATGCTTCTTCCCATGCCTGCCATGTACAATTACCCGGATGATAAATTCCACCTTCATAATAGCTCTCAGGATATGGATTTCCCGGGCTTGCAAAAACACTCTTAGTGCCGATTCCTATGAAAAACAATATAGCCATATTGCAAATTAATAAATATTTTAATATCTTCTTCATTCCTATAACCCGCCTTTCTGCTTTCCTTCTTTTCCGTTTAATTAGCTTCTGCCTGACTTGCGTCTGTATCGGCATTTATACACAATCCATTTTCTAATTATTTCTTTTCTGTTTCAAACACCCCACTCCCTTCTCTTCCAAATAAATAGCCATAAGCAAAACCTTCTGCTTGCTCATTATTGTCGTTTTGATGTATCCCTTTACTTTTCAAAGTTCATCCGACCGATAAATTTCGATCGACAGGCTCAAGATTCCGAGAATCTGAATTTTCTGTAATCTCAGTATACCCCCCCCCAGAGCCTTCTTGACAAGCATTTTTTTGATTTTCTGCGGTACATGAGGAACTGACTTTTTTCTATTTACCCTAGCATAAAAAAAGCACCATCACAATGCACTATGCATCATTGGTGCTTTTTTTGTAACAATTTTCCTTTTACTATTTTCTTTGCAAAGTCAGAAGTATTTCATAGCCTCCGGACGACTTTGTGATATCCACGCTTCCCTGTCCCTTTTTTGTCCAGCGGCGGAAATTCCGCGGTGCGATTCCCTCCCCTGATATCCCTTCACAGTTGAATTTAACTACAGTCTGATTCTTTAAAACTGTTGCGTGAAGACGGATAACCGGGGATACCGATCCTGTCTCCCGGCTTCTGTAACATGCCGTATCCAGAAGTTCCCTCAGCAGCATGACAAATTCTCCGTTGTCCGTTTCTCCCCTGACATATCCCTGAAACAGAAAATCATTTTGTATCCCGTTTCTGCGACAATAATCCGCTTTCTGGCAGAGCAGTGCGTCAACGTTCCAGTCATCACAGTAAACGCCTGCCGCCACCTCCTGATACTGCGTTTTCAATTCTTTCAGGTATTCCGCTATCTTTCCGCTTTCCAGTACCCCGGCATCCATGCTCTCGATCACCTTCATCTGCCTGTCTATGATTGCCTGGTTTTTCTGCATTTTCCTTATCTGCGCATTAATCTTAAAATAATACTCTTCCGCAAGCTTCTTCTGAAGATGCAAGCGCTCGTTATCAAATAAAATCCTTTTCCGGTATTTTTCAAACAAAATGGCACACAACAGACTTATGCAAAAGAATCCGAGCAGGTATGATATAAATAGCGTTCCAATCCCCGCAAATATGCTCCAGATATTTATCGCGATATAAGTCAGAAATACTGCCCACATTAAACTCCTGTGTTTGGGTTCCCACATGCGCAGCTTTTTGATCCGCCGCCCCAGGAAATGAACCGCCACAATAAATATCCCGATTTCAAATACCGGAGCCAGTAAATTTCTGATCTCAAATGCTCCCCCTAACGTATTTATATTTGCGACCGATTCCCCGTACAGCATATTAAAAAGTAATACTGCTGCTGTAAAACACGCACCCGCCAGACACTCACATCCCATCCCGGCCAGGGCTACTTTCAGATAACTGCCTCTGTAAGTATAATATAACAAAACATAGAGCCCAACAGCGTTCACCAAAACCGTAACGGTCAGCAGGTTCTGATACCACCCCTGCTCTGAATAAAAATAACGCAAAACATCAAATACCAGCATTCGCACCAAAAAAGACCTCACAAACGCATATCCCAACATAACATACCGCGGACGTTTTCTGCCGCATACCAGTTCCATTAAAGACATATGTATAATAATCGTGACAAAATTCATTATTACCGGATTCAAATCCTGACTTATAATTTCCCAGACTTCTGCTGTCATATCTATCCCTCCCACGGTATGTCCTTACCTGATCATTGCCGCATCAGCATGTTTCTCACTTCTCCGGATTCAACACCACTCTAACTGTAAATTCTCCGTTCCCGTTATCTGTAAAGCACTCCATGCTGCCATGATATTTGTCTGTCAGTTCACGAATGATCCTCATTCCAATACCGTGTTCTTCCCTGTGTTCTTCCCTGTGTTCTTTCCTGCTGGAAAAATCAACGGATGTTCCTTTTAAAATTCTATTCTTTACTTCAATGCAGATTCTTTCCCCTTCATCCCGCATGGCAAACGTAATCCCTTTCTCGTCCTTTGAGGAAATCCTCTCATTTGCCTCCATAGCGTTTTCCAGCAGATTATACAGTAATCCGACCATGTCTACATCTTTGATTGCCCTGCACCCGGCATAATCTGCCTGAATCTGAAAAGGTATCTCATGCTCCCTGCACTGCTGAACCTTCATTTCACAAACCGCGTTTACAATTTCATCTTCACAGTATATCTCCGTTTTTGCCGTCAGATACTGTTCCTGCATATCCTTCATATAATCCCGGATATCAGAGGAAGGCGTTCTTCCATCCAGCAACCGCTCCAGCGTCCCGATATGCTTTGCCAGATCGTGCCGGTATTTTCTGAACTCTTCTATCCGCCACAGAATGCTCTGGTAATAGCTCTGCATATCCTCCATATAAATCTGCAGCACTGCATTTTCTCTTTCTAACCGCCTCGTTCTCTCCACAATAAGAATGCCTGCCATGACGAATATTGTTATTACCATAATTACTGTCAAAACTTCCATTTCTTCTTTCCTCTCTTATACGTTGTGCAAAATCACAGCTATTCACCAGATACCCTATAAGCATAACATAAAAAAAGTACCATCTCAATGTACTATACATCAATTGGTACTTTTTTGTAATATTTTTCATTATGACATCTGCTGACGCGCCCATCTGGCAAACGTCTCTCTCGTTTCTTTCATTCTGCCTCTGCTCACAGGTATCCTGATTCCGTTTCTGAGCAAAAGACTGTCTTTTTGAATCTCCGATACATCCGCAAATCTTACAAGGTAACTGTTATGACAGCGTACAAAATCATCCTGCGGCAGTTTTTCCGCAATATCATCCAGCTTATCCCACACCTCATAATTTCCCTGCGCAGAACAGATCACCGTCTTTCGTTTCTGACGTTCCAGATATAGAATATCCTGTGGCAAGAGCGTCAGTCTTGTTCCGCCAACGGCCTGAAAATAACACTGTTTCCTCCGGTTCTTCCATTTGCGGAGAATCTTCTGAAATACATCTTCCAGTCTCTCTTCAAATTCCTCTTTCAGTACAAAATATGCATGTTCTGTCTCATAAACGTCCGTTGCATAGCAAAGATAATTGGTCAGATATACAATCTGGCAGTCTTTCCACATCTCATTCACTTTTGCCGCTATTTCAATACCATTTTCAGATTTCATCTCGATATCCAAAAACAATACATCCAAATCCGGTTCATTTTTTTCTAAAAGCTGACCGCTTCCTTCGTACAGATACACTTCTATTTCCAGGCCTGTACGTCTCCCGCCTTTTTTCAATATTTCTCCGGCAGCCGCACACCATTTCGGTTCATCATCACAGATCCCGACTTTTATGTTTTTCTCCATCCATCACTTCTCCACATAATCAATAACCTTTTTCCCAGAAACAAAAACTCTTATTTTTCTCATATTCCTTTTGCGTCAAAGGCCGGAATAAAACTCTCCTTCGCCGTTTTGCCCTCCTGAAAGAAGCCGTTTTCCACGCCGAGGGAAATTGCATAATCCAGAAGCGCCTCGTATTCTTTTTTGCGCACTGTTCTTCCCAGATGCGGGTGATCCTTCACGGACGGCATGGGCGTATACTGGTTCATCATGCTGATAAAAACTGCATCCTTATATGTTTCATAAATATACCGGATGATCTTTTTGGAATCCGGCAGATGTCCCGGCAGCATCAGATGCCGCACGATCACGCCTTTTTTCATGATCCCTCTCTCATCAAATTCCGCGGCGGGAACCTGACGCACCATCTCCGCAAGCGCCTCTTTCGCGCGCTGCGGATAGTCGGCCGCCCCCGAATATTCCTGTGCAAGCGCCTCGCTCATGTATTTAAAGTCGGGGAGGTAAATGTCCACAAGTCCTTCCAGCAGCTTCAGACTTTCCGCTTTTTCATAACCGCTGCTGTTATAGACGACCGGCACAGCCAGCCCCCTTTTCAGCGCAATTTTTATTGCTTCCGCTGCCTGGGGTATATAATGCGTGGCCGTCACCAGATTGATATTGTTTGCCCCCTGTTCCTGAAGCTCTAAAAATATATCCGCCAGCCTTTCCATGCTCACTTCTTTTCCTGCCGGATCTTTTCCCGATATCTGATGGTTCTGGCAAAAAATGCATCCCAGGGAACAGCCGGAGAAAAAGACGGTTCCCGAGCCTTCCTCTCCTGAGATGCAGGGTTCTTCCCACATATGAAGAGCTGCCCTTGCCGCAAAGATCCGCCCGTCCACGCCGCATCTTCCGCGCCCGCCCAAATATCTGTCCGCGCCGCAGTTTCTGGGGCAGAGCGTACAATGCCTCATGTATTTTTCACACAACTCCTCTACAGAGGAAATGTTATCTTCTCTTCCCCGTCCAGATCCTTCCATATAAAGCCCTCCTCAGTCAGTACCATATAGCCGTGCCAGCTACCCTCTTTCGGTATCGATACTGAGCCCGGATTTAAATAATAATTGCTCTCCCCAAATTTTTCACACGCCGGAACATGCGTATGTCCATGAAGCAGTATGTCGCCCGGCTGCAGCGGCGGAATATGGTCCGTGTTGTAAACATGTCCGTGGGTCGCATAGACAAGCGTATTTCCTGCAAACAGCACGCAATAGTCTGCCATGATCGGAAATTTTAAAACCATCTGGTCAACCTCTGTATCACAGTTTCCCCGGACGCATATGATCCGGTCCCGTATAAGATTGAGCATCCCGATCACTTCCTTCGGCGCGTATTCCTCAGGCAGGTCATTTCTCGGGCCGTGATACAGCACATCCCCCAGAAGAAGCAGACGGTCCGCCTGCTCGCGGTCGAA
>Ga0129309_1001383_pt1 | contig 12391 bp, 16 predicted proteins | sample L1105metagenome_FD_94439 | JGI IMG/M metagenome (GOLD analysis project Ga0129309, IMG submission 94439) | Ring-tailed lemur group fecal microbial communities from Wisconsin, USA - L1105 metagenome | ecosystem: Host-associated > Mammals > Digestive system > Large intestine > Fecal | place: USA...
GACAAGCCTACCGAAAGTATCTCCTATTTCAGACAGATAGGAGCCGACGTAAAGAGTTATGCTATCTAACATACATCAAAAAGAGGTAAGATAACACCCTCTGCAAAAAAGGTATCGTTATCTTACCTCAACAAAATTTGTCCCTGAGAATCCATCGTCCACGAAAAACATGGTATTGCGGAAACCGTGTTCTGCCGCATATCTGGATAACAGCGCCTTTTGGTTGGTTATGGAATTGCTCTCCCCGTCGAGCGCGTCGTCCTGGCTCAAACGGCAGTATAAAGCTGTGATCTTATCTGGCTGCTGGTTCATAGTAGCTCCTTTCCTCCCATTGTTCGGGATAACAGCCAGGTAAACGGTTGCTTATATTATAACGCGCCGTCCCTCTTTTTTCAGCAGTTTTCATTCGGTTTCCTCCAAATTTCCAGCCATGATACGGCGAAGCTTATCCAGTACACTTTCCGCTCCTTCCTCCGCATAATGGGGAATCGTATGATAGACTGTATTCCCCTCAACGGCAATCATTTCTTCCGTACTGAAATCAAATTCAAAGACGCCGTCCTTGAAATGCTCCGCCACACGCTCGGCAATTTCCGGCTTCAGATATTTGGGAAGATCACTCATATCCGCGGGATTACGCAATCACATCCCCTCCTTCCTTGCAGGTAAAATATTCAGGGTGATGACTGCCGGACGGCCAAGCCCCTGTTTCCTGCGGATAATCAGGCCGCTGCGTTCCAACTCCTGAAACGCTCTGGTCGCTACCTGGCGGCTCCGGTGCAGTTTTTCCTTTGCTTCTTCCAGCGTGAAGTAAAGACGAATCCGTCCGTCCGGCTCTATGTAACCGTTTTCTCTGGAAATGCCCGCCCGGTCAAAGAGCAGGGCATAGAGAACCTTTGCGTCATTGGACAAATTTAACGGTATCAGAAAACGGGGAAACGGCAGATAGGGCGGTACGCCGCTGTCCTCTCTGTAAGGTATCAAAAAATTGTTTTGCATTATGTACTCCTTCCCATCAATCCATCCCTTGGGATTGATTTGATTGATATTAACTATCTTGTAATTAACTTCTTTTCTTTAATTTCCATCTAAATATGGGCGGTCTAAAAGGACAAGAAATCCAACGTCTGAAAGAGAGGGACGGGGCTGTCCAGAGCGTCAGGTTTTCCAGTCTCTGAAAATCCAGTATTGGAGAATCCCATACAGGCGGCGCAATAAGCCGATAAAATAGCAGGACAGCAGCCTGCGCCTAAATGGGAAAATCCCGTTTAGGCAAAAATCTTCCTGCGGACAGTTTAAAGCATCGTTTAGAGGGAAGCAGGGGATTTATCCCTCATACCTGTTGACCGTGGTTTGGAACACCAGCAAATTCAAGGCTTTTTCGCTTCTAATTGTCCGCATAGACGCCGCCTTTTCCGGTCACTGTCTGTTTTCTGTCTGCGGTGAACCTTTGCCGCACAGGGCTTGCAGTATTTGGCCCGGTTGGAACCGGGGAGAAATGACTGACCGCAGATCACGCAGCGTTTCAATTCGTCCCGATATAGGAGCGCGGTTTCCAACGGCTTGTCCAGCGGCAGGACAGCACAGCGGAACCATTTGCAGAGAAACGAATAAGAAATGCTCTGGACACAGACACATTCCTCCCCGTTGTCCAACGCGATACAGTTGCCGTTGTCATAGTTGCAGCACTCATGCACCAGCTTCCGCATCCGGCGGTATTGCGGATAACTCATAACCGGAATCTGATTGTGGATAAAAACACCTCCTTCCTGACAGTCAAAAAATATCCCTCTATTATTCAGTACATTTTCAGGGGTAAAAGTGCGGGGGTAAAATAAATTTGGAGAAATTTGGAGCGAATTGAAAGCAAACAGACAGACTGCTGTGACTTTTCGGACACAACAGCCTGTCTGTGCAGTTACATATTGAATTTATAGCCGACGCTTCGGATACTGCTGATATAGTCGGGGACATCCGGCTCAACCCTGAGCTTTTTCCGCAGCCGGTTGATGATATTGTGGATTGCCTGCGTCATATCGTCCCCGGATTCATAGCCCCAGATATAATCCGAGATGATCTCAAAAGTGATTACACGCCTGCGATTGGCAATCAGGAGATGAAGCATTTCAAATTCCCTGTATGTTAAATCAACCTTCTTATTCCGCACAAGTACGGTTCTTTCTTCCAGACAGAAATAGAGGTCTTTTACCCGGATTTCTGTCAAGGGCTGCATAGAACCATCTTTAGATAGTGGTATTGCGGGAACAGCGCAATCAGACGAGGTACGCGGAAATGACCGTTTTTCCCTCTCCAGAATGTAATCTGTCAGTTCGTCCTGCTGACGCTGACTTAACAAAACAAACAGTTTTTCGCCAATCTGCCTGCCATTCTCCGACAGGTCTAATACAGCTAATTTCCCACATAAATCACTCCCTTCGCTTACAGCCCGCCAACAGGAAAATCTTTTTTCTCTTAAATGGCCGCTTTGGAATCAAATTTATATCCAACGCCACGCACATTTTTTATATAATCAGGAATTTCAGGCGATACTTTCAGTTTCTTTCTAATGTTGCTAACATGGTTTATTATCGTTTTTCTGGAATAGGCGTTATACGGTTCATCCCAAACAATGTCCATAATCATTTCAAAGGTGAACACACGGCGGGGGTTGAGAATAAGCAATGCTAAAATATCAAATTCCTTTGCCGTTAATTAACCTCTTGTCCAGCTACTTCAACAGTTCGATATTCCAGGCAAAAATATAGTGCCCCCATTTCAACAGTTGTTAGCGGATTACGATTTATCCAGTTTAGGCTTAACTGATATTCCACTCATGCGTTCACCTCCTTGTATTTACTGCAGTTTTAGACAATATATAATCGATAATAGAAAGCTAAAAAGGTCAATCCACACAAGATAGACTGACTCTTTTCGACAAGGACTATTTCCCCTGTGTATTCATTGATTTAGTAGTACATATCTTGTGTGGTATTTCTGTATAGGTACCGACAGCTACATTGCTGAGAGTCCCTTAGCTCATGGCATACTCCACAATCATCGGGTCATCATAAGCGCACCAAAGAGATTTATCCTCATCAATCGCTTTCAGCTTTTCAATATCATCATCATTCAGAGAAAAATCAAACAAGTCCAGATTCTCCTTCATGCGCTCTTTGCTGGTGGTCTTGGGGATGACAGCAATTCCTCTCTGCACCGTGAAGCGCAGAGCTACCTGTGTCGGTGTTTTTCCGTACTTCGCCGCAATTCCCTTTACCACCGGATTGTCAATAATCTCCTTAATTCGATGCTGTGCCAGCGGCCCCCACGCCTCATGCTGAATATTGTATTTTTCCATCCATTTGTGAAGCTCATGCTGCTGCCAGAACAGATGTGTTTCCACCTGATTGACTGCCGGAACAATCTTGTTGAAGGTCGCAATATCTGCCATTCTCTCTGCGGAAAAATTGGAAATGCCAATGGCGCGGATTTTTCCCTCTGCATACAAATCCTCCAACGCATGGTAAGCTCCATAGTAATCCGACAGGCATTGATGGACCAAAACCAGATCAAGATAGTCCACCTGCAATTTCCGCATGGATTCCAGAACAGAGGCTTTTGCTTTTTCGTAGCTGAACTCCGTTACCCATACTTTTGTAGTCAGGAAAATTTCCTCACGAGGAACGGTGGTTTTCTGTAAAGCACGTCCCACAGCTTCCTCGTTATAATAAGCCTGAGCCGTATCAATCAGACGATACCCCGCATCCAGCGCATCCAGAACGCAGCGTTCACATTCATCGGCATCTTCAATCTGAAAAACGCCAAAACCTACCAGCGGCATTTTCACACCATTATTCAAAGTAACTGTTTCCATAGTTAAATTTCCTCCTGTTATTTATTTATGTGTTTTATGATATCGGCCGGATTTCCGCCGACAATGCAGTTGTCCGGCACATCCTTCGTGACAACTGCGCCTGCCGCGACAATAGCATTTTCCCCAATGGTAACTCCGGGAAGAATAATCGCCCCGGCTCCCAACCATGCGTTTCTCTTAATATGGATCGGCGCATTGTGCAGAATATGCCTCTCATTGGGAGCAAAATCATGGTTCTCCGTAATCAGCTTACATTGTGGAGCAATTCGCACATCGTCCTCAATAGTGATTCCACCTAAATCCATAAAGGTGCAATCAAAGTTGATAAATGTGTTTTTTCCTACACGGATATTTTTGCCGTAGTCACAGTAAAACGGCGGTAGCAAAGTAAATCCGGGTGGAATCTCTTTTCCGGTTAATTCAGAAAATAAAGTTTCAATTTCACCCGTTGACAGCTCCTCCGTGTTAAGCCGCAGACAAATTTTCTGTGCCTTATAAATCCCGGCACGAATCCCGTCAAATTCTCTGGACGCACTATCAACAGTAACCGCTTCTCTCATAGCACGCCCCCTTTACTTAAAACTGCAAGTTTGTTTGTAACCATATCGCCCTCCATTTTAATTTTCCGTCAGGGATTTTGATTTCCATTTTCCGCCTTTATATCTCCACAAAGCAAACAGTGCAATCGCCAGCCATGTAAAGCCGGTCGTGAACCAAATTCCCCATTTGCCAAAAACAGCCTCCTCCGTAAGCAGGAACACCAGCGTAATGCGAACAACAATTTCCACGATGCCATTTATCAGCGTAAACCCCGCATCGCCTGCACCGCTCAGCAAGAAGCGCAGAATCTGCACAGCTCTAATGCGATAAAGAAAGAAGATGTGATCCGTATGCCCGTTGCAGCAATGGAAATCATAGTATCGTTATTTACAAAAATACTCATGATAGGATGTCCGAAAGACCAGAATACCACAGCTACCGCAACAGACACGATTGTACTGACAACCAATGCTGCTTGCAGCCCTTCGCTAACTCGCTTTACTTTTCCGGCCCCTATATTTTGCCCTGTATAGGTCATCATCGCGGCACCGAGGGATGTGTAAACCTGTTCCACTAAAATCTCCATCTGCGTTGTGGCGGTGAACGCGCCAATTACATCCGAGCCAAATCCGTTCACAACGCGTTGAAGTACAATGCTTGACAAATATACAAGGGAATACTGAAATCCGGCTGGCAAACTGACTTTGACGGTTTTTACCATCAGACTTTTATTTGGTCTTGCATTTTTGACCGCTGCCCTCACTACTGGTACTTTTCGGAATGTATAAGTAATACAACAGGCTGCCGCAATAAGCTGTGCAAGAACCGTTGCAATCGCCGCTCCGTTCACTCCCATGCCAAGCGGAACCACAAAAATAATATCAAGGACAATATTTAAGGCGCTGCAAAAAATCAAAAAGATTAACGGCGTTTTGGAATCTCCAAGAGCCTGCAAAATGGAGAATGGAACATAATATGCCGTCACAGCAATTAACCCGCCCATATAAATCAGCATATAGGAAGCCGCATCTTCCATCAGAGAATCGGGCGTATTTAACAATCGGAGAATCGGTCTTGTAGTAAAAAGCGCGATCACGGTCATTACGGCGGTAACAGCCAGATTGATATATACACCGTTGGCAATCGCTGCCGCAGTATTTTTCTTGTCCCCGGCTCCGTGATATTGTGCCACTACAACGCCAGCTCCGTTAGAAGCACCCATACACATAGACATAAACATGGACGTAATCGCTGTTGTGGAGCCTACTGCCGAAAAAGCATCTGCCCCCACAAATTGTCCCACGATCACTCTATCTGCCAATGTGTAGACCTGTTGGAATAAATAACCGATCAGGATTGGAAGGGAGAACCGCAGAAGCAGCTTCCACGGTTTACCCTGTGTCATATCTATTGCTTTTTCCATGTCGTTTCTTTTGCCTTTTACTGCTCGGAGATTAGAAACCTAACCCCTCCACCCAAGCTCTCACATCATCCTCAGAAACACTTGAACGAAAACGCTGTCCTTCCTGCCAGTCTCCGGTTCCGGCCATTTCTTCCAATAGTTCACCACTTTCACCTAATTCGGAACTTGAAGAAGTGCAGAATGGAATCACGGTCTTACCAGTAAAATCATTGGTTTCAATAAATCCATTGACCGGCCAAGCCGCATTTCCCCACCAGATCGGATAGCCAATAAATACCACGTCGTAGTCAGTCCAATTATCAACGGTTGAGGCTACAAGCTCCACAACCTGCTCAGACTCATTTTCATGCTCTCTATTTACACGGCTATCATCGTTTGTCCAGTCCAGATCATCGCTGCTATACGGCTCCACGGGTTCCAGTTCAAATAAATCTGCTCCTGTTGCATCTGCAATGACCTTTGCAACAGTTTCCGTACTTCCCGTAGCAGAATAGTAGACAACCAGTGTTTTTCCACCGGTGCTTTCTGTTTCTGCATTAGATGGTTCGGTGGACGGTTCTTCCGAAGTTTCCGGCTCCGAGACGGCCTCGCTAATTGGTTCCGAGGCTTTTTCTACTTCTGTGTCAGACGGTGCGGTGGTTGGTTCTTCCGAAGTTGCGCTAACCGCCTCGGAAGCGGCAGGTTCCACATTCTGTTGCTGCTGACTATTTCCGCAGGCAACCAGAGACAGGATCATGGCACCTGTCAACAGCAGAGCGGCAAATCTATGTTTCATGTTGCTTTTCCTCCTGTTATGATGTGATTTTTACTTCTGCTTGTTCACTGAGGGAACCATTTCCGCCTTTCTTTTTTTGTTCGGCGGAAACAGTCAGACCGTAATATACGGTACTGTATCTCACACTTCCTTACTCAGCCTGGCTGCTTCGTTTCTGGTAGTTGCCATGCCGCCGTAGACCATGCCATACAAGGAGGCAAAGCGTTTCATCGTGTACTCGCCAGCTTCCAGCATCCACTTCTCCGGTGCGGCACCCTGGAACACAAAATACAGCCTGCGTCCGGTCAGTACACCTTCCTCCACCCGGCCATAGAAGCGGTCCAGCACATTGCGGACGCTGCCGCAGATGTTGTGCCAGTAGACAGGAGAACCGATGACGATGGTATCTGCCTGCTCCATCGCTCCGATAACTGCGTCCAGCCCGTCGCCGGGGAGCTGCTGGCCGTAGCTGCCGATGGTGTAGTCGGTCAGATTCATAGTTTCATAATTCTTGCCCTTCAACAGCTCCGCCGCCAGTGCAGCGGTATTGCCAGTTTTGTTGGGACTACCATTGATAAATAAAATGTTCATGTTAAACACACTCCTGAAAAATCTCGTAAATCTCGTCATGGGTCAGCTTTTTGCAGCAACCCGCAGTAATGTTGGTGGAATCCGCAACAGCCCGAAGGTCGGTATCGGTGGGGATGCCCAGTTCGGTGAGGCTGGTCGGCATCCCAATCTCCTTAATGAAATCCGCCAACGCTTCCACACCGGCCAAAGCAGTTTCCTTAGTCGTCGTTTTCGGTTCAATGCCCCACACGTTCCGGGCAAAGCGGGCAAACCGCTCCGCGCCTTCCTTGTATATGTGCCGGTACAGCGGCGGGTGGATCACCGCCAACCCTGCGCCGTGGTTGCAGTTGGTGTAGGCTCCAAGCTGGTGTTCCATCTGGTGGGCCTGAAAATTGGTAATCTTGCCAATCTTCAGTATACCGTTTTCTGCCATGGCAGATGCCCACGCCAATTCGCTTCTGGCATCATAATTCTCGTGGTCGCCCAGCAGCACCCGGATATTGCGAATAACGCTACGCATTACAGCCTCGCCCAAGTCGTCAGACAGATTGTTTTCTTCCGGTTTGCCAAAGTAAGTTTCCATAGCGTGGCTCAGGGTATCGAAAGCCCCAGAGATGACCTGCGGGAACGGGACGGACATGGAATACATGGGATCGAGGAAAGCAAAATCCGCCTGTGCGCCGAACAGTGCGCCCTTGATTTTCTTTTCCTCATGTGTAATGACGGCTCCGCTGTTCATCTCCGAGCCAGTGCCGAACACGGTAACAATGGTGCTAAGCGGGATAAACTCAGTCGGGAAGATGTGCTTGACCGTCTGCATCTCCCAGATGTCCTCGTCCAGCTTTGCCTGAGCCGACACGATCTTGCAGCAGTCGGATACCGATCCGCCGCCCACGGCGAGGATAAGGTCAACATGGTTCTCTCGTGCCAGCCTTGCCCCCTCTTGTACCTTAGCGTAAGTCGGATTGGACATGATGCCGGAAAATTCCACCACCGTTTTGCCCGCAGCGGTCAAGATGCTGTTCACCTCGTCATATACGCCGTTACGCTTGATAGATCCGCCACCATAAGCCAGCATGACCGTATCCCCATAATTCTTTAACAGGCAGCCCAGATACTCTCCGACGCAGCCTTTTCCAAAATACACCTTTGTTGTGTTTTCAAAGACAAAATTATTCATTTTCATCATTCCTCACTATTTTGATTTATTGCTTGTTCTAATACATCTCCATAATCATTCAAGAGAGAGATAAGCCGGCGGTATCTGGCGCTTCCCATTTTTTCTGCAATACTCCGGTCTAACAGGAGCAAGGGCGTTATGGTTTCCTGTGCGTATGCGGTTCCTGCCTCTGTAAAAACAATTCGTTTCCACCGCTTGTCTCGCTCGTCCGGGAGCAATTCAATATAGCCCCATCTTCTCAATGTCTGAATTGCATTATTTACTGTCTGGCGTGGAATTTTATAGTAGTCACTGATTTCGCTCTGCGACAGTTCCGGCTCCATATACAAGGCGTTTAGAGTCTGCACCAAATAGCTGTTTATCGTATGTTCCTGAAACCATTTTTGATATAACCCATTCGTCCTGCTGATCGCCTTATTCATAGCAACTATATTTTCATCGTTCATAGCCAGCCACCTTAAACTTTCTCAGGCCTTTGTCGGCTGCACCACAATCGTCCGAATCAGAACATTTTCCGGATCATTCATTGCAAAAACAATCGCATCCACCATCTCGTCCGAAGTCAGCATCTTTGTCTTATCACTAAAAAGCATCTTCGCTACTTCCCGCATTTCCGGATCGACTACTGTATTTACCAGTTCCGTTTCAATCGAACCGGGGCATACTTCCGTGACACGAATATGAGAACCTTTCATAGCTTCCTCTGCCCGCAATCCTTCCGAAATGTTTCTCACGGCATGCTTTGTCATGCTATACACGGTTGAATAAGGGTTAATAGCGTCATACGCAGCATTAGATGATATATTAACGATATGTCCCGTTTCTCTCTCCCGCATATGCGGAAGAACCGCGCCGATACAATAAAGAACGCCTTTAATATTTATATCAATCAAGCGATCCCATTCGTCCACAGCATTTTTCTCCAAAAAGGAAGTAGGCATGACGCCTGCATTGTTGACCAGCACATCTATCTTCCCGAATGTCTGTAATGCAAATTCCATCAGAGCCGAAACCTGCTCCTTCTTGCTCACGTCTGTCACCTGATAAACCGCTTCTCCGCCTGCCTCTCTGATTTCCTGCTGCAATTCAATCAGACGTTCTTCCCGTCTTGCAGCCAACACCAGTTTTGCTCCCATCTGAGCAAGTTTTCCAGCCAGAGATTTTCCGATTCCGCTGGATGCGCCAGTAAGTACCACAACTTTGTCCTGCATATTGTTATCCATTTTGAACCTCCTGCCTTCATCAATCCCCGCAGGGACTATTTTCACTTTAATTATACCTTGCATTTTATCAAAACAGAATTCTCAATTTGTTAGATCGGTTATAACCAAAAGTTTCTGCTCTCTTGACAAGTGCCCTCCAAACCATTATAATAGTAATAACCAAAAGTTTTTACTAAGGGAGAGGTACTATGTATAATTCTCAGTTAGACGCATTTATCGCTGCAGCCAACTGCGGCAGCTTTTCAAAAGCCGCCGATAAGCTATACATATCTGCTCCGGCAGTTATTAAGCAAATCAACGCTTTGGAGCAGCACTTAAATATAAAACTCTTTAATCGCAGTCCAAGAGGGATTACTCTAACGGATGCCGGTGAGTCGCTTTATAAAGACGCTATTAAAATTATCAAGCTGTCAAATACCGCCATAGAAAAGGCTCGAACTATTGTAAAAAATCAGCCTCATATTATCCGTGTCGGAAGTTCTATGATGAATCCCTGCAAGCCATTGGTAGATATGCGGAAAGAAATTTCAAGCAACTATACAAATCTGAAATTGCAGATTGTTCCCTATGATGATAGTGGAAACGCTGTACTGAATGTTTTAGATACATTAGGAAAGGATTTTGACGTTTTTATTTCCCCCTGCAATTCCCAAGAATGGTTAAAGCGTTGCAACTTCTATCAGCTTGGGACTTATAAAATCTGCTGTGCCGTTCCACAAGGTCATCGACTTTCCGGCAAGGAAGTCATAACCTTAAATGACCTTGCAGGAGAAACTTTGATGATGTGCCAACGAGGGGATTCTCAAATACTGGACGAAATTAGGGATTACCTAACTAAAGAATTCCCTGAAATTACACTTGAAGATGCTCCTATTTTTTATGATGCTTCTGTTCTAAATCGGTGTGATCAAGAGGGGAATGTTCTATTAACTTTAGAAGCATGGTCAGATGTCCACCCATTCCTTCAAACAATCGAAATTGAATGGGATTATGCCATGCCTTACGGGATTGTATATTCCAAAGAGCCGTCGCAAAATGTTTCATTATTTTTAGAAGCAATAAAAACATATAAAAAATAGGTTTTCTTGAAAATAGAGCTTGCTTTTACACCGGAAATGTGTAAGCTGTGTCACACAGAACCATCTTTCACTTACAGTTACCGGCAAGCAATGCAATCTTACGTAAGATTGCGTATGAGGCAGGAATCCGTTCCCGGATTTCCTGCCTCATGCTTGTTGGTGACATATCCCCAAACCCCTGAGATCATTGCCGTTGGCAATGGCCGCGCGTTCCGTCGGAACACTAAAATTCTTTTCTTAGATGTTAATTGAAAACAAAAAAATGCTATGCAATCGGCGGACCTTTTGCATAGCATTTTTTGTTTTCCGTTTACCTGGCAGAAGTCATAAAGTTTGCAATGTTTCCTTATGGGCTACTGCCATTAGCAGAGCCTTCTTGCTATGTAATTACTTGATAATAGTGAATTTTCCGATTAAAGGCAGTTCCTTCGCTTCGCCGTTTGCCGCGTTGATGATTCCCATTATCATAAACACGAGGAAAGCGAGACTTGCAAGTCCCATAATCATAGATATGATCCATCCGATAACCGGAATTACAGCCAAAATACCGGTTAAAATGCCCCAAACAGTGCTGGATATTGCGAGAATAAGTCCCTGGTTTGCGTGAAAACGTGCAAATCTCGACTGCGGCGCAGCTATAAGCGGAACGATAACGAGCCAGCTGAGATATGCGAGAATAGCCATTCCCTTATTATTATTGATGTCCTGCTGATCGAAAGATGCGGTAAGATCTGACGCTCCCGCAGAGGTTCCGCATGAAGGACATGTCTGAGAGCCGTCGGGGATCTGCGCCCCGCAGTTTTTGCAGAATGCCATAGTAAAATCCTCCTCATTTTTACGGCTGACGCCGTTTTAAATATTATATCACATTATTGCTGTTTTTGTCCACATATAAAATGAAAAAAACATGAATTGGTATAAATTTTTGTGCATTTTTGTTGTAAATTAAAAAAATATCTATAAAAATTCGTCACCCTGCAATATTTCTTGTGCATTTATCGCGGCTTGCGCCGACCCAGCCTTGACATATTGAATAAATTATGGCATAATATATTGTACAGCTTTTCACAAATAATGCTTTGCTGAATTTTTTTATGAAAGGACCCTTTTTACAAAATGGAAGACCACATAGCCACGATTATATTTATTATCATTCTCGTAGCTCTTTCCGCATTTTTTTCCGCAACAGAAACAAGCTTTACAAGCGCAAATAAAATTCGCCTTAAAAGCAAGGCGGACGGCGGCTCGAAATCGGCTGTCCGCGCGCTTAAAATAATTAACCGTTTTGACAAAACGCTCACCACAATACTTATAGGCAACAACATTGTAAACATACTCACCTCGTCGCTTGCGACCGTTATGTGTATCGACCTTTTTAAGGAGAACGGCTCGCTTATTTCGACTGTTGCGACGACGTTCATCGTACTTATTTTCGGCGAAATTCTCCCGAAAACTATTGCTAAGGCGCACGCAGAGAGCTTTGTTTGTGCGGTTAGTCTTCCCATAAGCATACTTATGACGGTTTTTACGCCCCTTTCGGCATTCTTCCTGCTGCTCCAGAAGGGCGCAACAAAGCTGTTCAGCGGTAAAAATAAGGAAGTAAGCATGACCGAGCAGGAGCTTATGCACATTATCGACGAGATCGAGGACGAGGGCGTTCTTGAAGAGCAGGAAAGCGACCTTGTGCGCAGCGCGCTTGTTTTCGACGAAACAATCGTTTCGGAGGTAATTACGCCGCGTGTGAACATCAC
>Ga0129309_1001385_pt1 | contig 12367 bp, 12 predicted proteins | sample L1105metagenome_FD_94439 | JGI IMG/M metagenome (GOLD analysis project Ga0129309, IMG submission 94439) | Ring-tailed lemur group fecal microbial communities from Wisconsin, USA - L1105 metagenome | ecosystem: Host-associated > Mammals > Digestive system > Large intestine > Fecal | place: USA...
AATGGTATCTCCTCATCAATGCACTTCACCTCTCCCGTGGCAAGTATCTTCTCATAATAGGAATTGTCCTCACCACGGTAGATAATGGATGCGTTCTTGTCACGCTTGATTTTCTTCTCCTTGATCAAGCGTTCTTTCTCTTGACGAATCTTTTCAAGCAATACGCTTGCTGGTTCGTCATTAGGGTCTTGCGGTACAAGTTTTCCCTGTATCGCCCATTGTAATATGCTATTCTTTAATTGCTTTCCGTTCATTGTAATTTTCTATCGTTAGAAATCATTGTCCTTATTCTTCTGCTTCAAGAAGAACTGATAAAGTTTCTTGCCTATTTTATCTTTGGCAAATGTCCGCTCATGCTCAATAGGTATGGTAGATAACCTTATCTTAGCCACGCCTTTTTTCAACAACTCAAATTGTTGTGGACTTATCTTGAATTGAGCTGTAGAACTGATTTCTGTCACTGGAAGGACTATATTGCCAGAAACAATGCCTGCCGTTTCAGAGCCGCTACCAATCTGAGAACCATAAAGTTTAATAACTTCACCATCGAATGTTTTCAACAACATGGTTGATTCTTTCAGGAAATTCAGTCGGTCTGACTTTACGGTTGCGATAATGTAATATGCCGTATCTTGCTTTGCAACGCTATATTTCATGTTGCATCCCTCGGCAGCCAAAGGTCGATATGTATATCCAACCGTTTGTGCATTTATATTGATACTGCACATAGTCAGTACAATAGACAAAATGATTTGTATTCCAATATTACTTTTCATAATTATGCTATAAAATCGAAGTGTCCTTATTTTATTGTTGTTACTCTGCTTCGTCCAACAATTTGTCAAGTTGCGCTTGCAGTTCTTCACGCTTTGGCAAATAGAGTTGGTAACGTGCCACAAACAATTGATTGGTTATACCCTCCAAGGCATATTCCATCAGAAGTTCGTCTTTTCTTGCTCCCAAAACTATGCCAATGGGTGGATTATCGTCAGGTTGACATACTTCTGTTTTGAAATAGTTCAAGTAGAGGTTCATCTGCCCAATATCACCATGCTTTATCTCTGCTCGCTTCAAATCAATCAACACATAGCATTTCAAGATACAGTGGTAGAACACCAAATCCACCTTGAACTGTCGGCTTCCTATCTGCATGGAGTATTGTCTGCCCACAAATGCAAAACCGCGTCCCATTTCCAAAAGGAACTGCTCCATGTGGTCTTTCAGAGCCTTTTCCAAGTCACCCTCCTTATAGCGTTTCTGTTTGGGAAGTCCTGCAAATTCAAGCACGAAAGGGTCACGGATGATGTCTTGCGGAGTTTGTACTTGATGCCCCTCGTTAGCCAAAGCAAGAACTCCTGCCTTGTCTGTACTTAGTGCAAGTCGCTGAAACAGACAACTTTTCATCTGTCTTTTCAGTTCCCTAACTTTCCAACATTCCTTGATGGATTCCTTATAATAGAACTGCATTTCAAGTGCATTATCACACTTCAACAGTTCATAGTAATGGCTCCATGTCAATTTGTGGGACAGTGTCCCACATTTTGGGAATGCCAAGTATAACTTACGCATATAGGTAAGGTTTGTTCGGTTAAAACCTTTTCCATTTCTTGCTGTCAAATCCTTTGCAAGGTTTACAAGTAACCTTTTGCCATATTCAGCTCTTTGTTTACCACCCTGTTCAAATTCAACGATATACTTTCCAGTTTGCCAATTGGCATCAAGCAATTCCGTATTGACCGCAGCAATGGCTTTTGACTTCGCCTCACCCCATAGCGTGGTTATGTTGTCTATCAACTTCTGATAGGCAGCATCATTTATGTTTGTCAAACCTTTATTCTCCATGCCAATCTTTTAGATTTGTGGAACACCGTTCCACGTTTTACAATTCGTCCACATTTACATTTATGCCCAAGATACGCTGTATCTCTGCCAATGTCTTATCAATTTCATGATCAAGAGCTTTGCGCTTCTTGAAATAGTCGGCAAGCAGTTCGGCAGGAGGCAAGATTTCTTCATCCTCTTTCGGGAACTTGCACAAGTCGAAGTTGCAATCGGTGGCGATAAGGTCTTCAACTGAATAGCAACGAGATTTCTCGTCACCATCAGCAATAATAATCTCCTTACGGTCGTTCCACCACTCACGGATTGGGTCGCAATGTTCCGACTTCATGGACTTTGTCTTTGAGAAATGCTTGTAACCCTCTGGCATATCCAAACGGTAGAACCACGTTTCCTTTGTAGAATAACCTTCAGGAGCACCCTCCGCACTGGTATTGTCGAAGAACAAAATGTTCGTGGCAATCGAAGTGTAAGGTGCAAAGATACTGCCAGGCAAACGGATAATGGTATGCAAGTTGAAATCTCTGAGTAGCTTGGTCTTGATGGCAATCTTTGTGTTGTCCGCTCCAAACAAAAAACCGTCTGGGACAATGACCGCTGCACGACCATTCTTCTTCAGTCGGTACATGATGAGAACCATGAACAAGTCAGCAGTCTCGCTACTGCGCATATCAGAAGGGAAGTGTGACTTGACATCCGACTTCTCGTTTCCACCGTATGGTGGGTTCATCAACACAACATCAAACTTGTCTCCGTCTGTATAGTTGAGTACATCTTTTGTAAGCGAGTTGTCGTGATATACCAATGGCGTGTCAATACCATGCAGCAACAGGTTTGTCACACATAGCATATACGGGAATTGTTTCTTTTCTATGCCAAATACAGACTGATTGTACTCTTTGCGGTCTTCAGCAGTCTTTACCTTCTTGTCCAATTCACCCAGCCAACTTGTAATGAAACCTCCTGTACCACAAGCGAAGTCTGCCATTTTCTCACCAATCTGCGGATTGACTATCTCTGCCATAAATTCGGTCAAGGCTCTTGGGGTGTAGAACTCACCAGAGGAACCTGCCGACTGCATTTCTTTGAGGATTGTCTCGTATATCTCACCGAAAGCATGACTTTCCTCATAGTCTCCAAGGTTCAAACCGTCAATCACATTCAGCACTTGACGAAGTTGAACGCCATCTTTCATATATTGATTGGCATCCTCAAATGTGGTCTTTACAATCGCCTGACGGATAGGGGTAGTTGGTGTTACCTCTATGTTTTTGAGTTCCACAAACAATGTATTGTTGACAAACGAAAGCAACTCATCACCAGTCAAGGCTTTACCGCTTCCATCGTCATGCGCCCAGTTGCGCCAACGGCATTCTTCTGGAATAATAGACTTGTAATCATCATCGTCCAACTCCCAATCATTCTCTTTCTCGTCATAGACTTTCAAGAACAGCATCCACGCCATTTGTTCTATGCGTTGCGCATCACCGTTGATACCGGCATCATTGCGCATTATATTGCGTACTCGTTTTACGAAATTTGATAAACTCATATTTTGTTTCTATTTTATGCTATATTATATATGTATTGTTCCAGTTCCTTTACGGCATCAAGATAGCCTTGCTTGCCACCAAAGAACTTCACGATGTTTGCCTTTGAACCCAATTTGCGGAATGGGTCATTTTCAAGCACAGTAAGGCTTTCCAATTCAGACACACCTTCCTTGGTGTACTTATCCAACAAGGCTTCAAGCACAAGTCGTGCCTGTTCACCATACTTGCTGAATATGTCTCGTTTCTTCACTTGTTCGGCACGTTCATGTCGTGTAAGTGTTTTCTTGCCGTAGGCTATATGGCAGATGAAATCGAAATCATCAACATCGTCCATGTCTTGGTCATGCTTCAACACCGCAAGGTCAATGCCACTTTCTTTAAGCATTTCAGCAATGTCTGACTTTTTCTTGGTTTCTTTCCATTTGGAAGTGAACGTATCAATCGTAGCGTATGTGTCTATGATACTTTTCTTTGTATAGTCGGTAATGCTTTCCGTGCGAAGCAACTTACCATTTGTGTCATAGACAGAAACGACCTTGTTAATGACCTTTACTGTACAACCATCCGAGTTGACTATTGGCTTAGGTTGTTTGGGCGGTTGTTGACAAATACATGGAATCTGACCACATACGGGGCAGGGCTCTGGTGTCGGTTTGGGACACACGCATGGATTCTGTCCACATACAGGACAAATATGTGGTTTAGGCGGATAATTCGGGTCTATCTCAATCGGTCCGTCCCAATCAGGGTCAGCAAACAATCGTGTTACGTTGCGGAAGTCCATTACTGTGAAGTATGTCTTTCCTTCTTTCTCACGAAGACGAGTGCCACGACCAATTATCTGTTTGAACTCTGTCATAGAGCCGATTTGTTGGTCAAGAACAATCAGTTTTGTCATTTTGCAATCAACACCAGTTGAAAGCAACTTACTTGTAGTTGCTATGACAGGATATTTCTCTGCAACAGAAATGAAATAATCCAACTTGCCTTTTCCGTATTCGTCACTACCAGTTATACGAACCACATAGTCGGGATTTTTCTTACACATATCAGCATTGGCATTAGCCAAAGCCATACGCATACGTTCCGCATGAGTTTCATCAGCACAGAACACTATGGTCTTAGCCATGCGATCTGTACTTTTCAGATAGTTGGTTATCTCATGCGCAACTTCCCTTATACGGTCTTCTATGACAATGTTATAGTCATAGTCGCTGTTGTTATAAATGCGGTCTTCTATCTCGTTGCCGTATATATCCTTTTGTCCCTTTGTCGGTCTCCATTCGTCACCGATGTTTGTTGTGATGTTGATAACCTTGAAAGGAGCAAGGAAACCGTCCTCAATTCCGTTTTTAAGACTGTAAGTATAGACTGGTTCACCAAAGTAGCCAATACTTGACTGATATTTTGTTTCTTTAGGTGTGGCAGTCATACCTATATGAGTAGCCGAAGAAAAGTATTCCAAGATGTTTCGCCAGTTGCTATCATCCTTTGCGCTACCTCTATGACACTCATCAACGATAACAAGGTCAAAATAGTCTGGATTAGGAAACAGCTCCTTATAGTTTTTGGCATCATTCTGTCCAATCAACTGTTGATAGAGTGCAAAGAACACTTGATAAGAACCCAGTTCTTCCAAGTGGTTCTTGTCTTTTGAGTAGTCAATCTTGTGTGTCACCTTTTCTAATGGCTTGAAATCCTGCTGTATGGATTGGTCAACCAATATGTTTCGGTCTGCAAGATACAACACTTTCTTCTTCAAACCACTTTTAAGCAAACGCCATACAATCTGGAATGCAGTATATGTCTTGCCTGTGCCAGTTGCCATGACAAGGAGCACACGGTTTTGTCCTTTGGCAATGGCACCAACTGTGCGGTTTACTGCATTGCGCTGATAATATCGTGGCGGAAATATATTCTGACCAGTGCAAAAAGGCTGCTCTATGATAGCCAGCTCTTGTTCGTTAAGTCCGTTTCCATCGTTAGCCTCATTTTTATATCTTTCGACAAGTTCTTCTTTTGTTGGAAATTCGTCCATAGCAAAAGTGCGTTCCTTGCCTGTCAAGAAGTCATGTTCGGCAAAACCTTCACCATTTGAACTGTATGCAAACTTCACATCAAGCATTTGGGCATAGGTCATGGCTTGTTGCAATCCATGAGAAACAGAATGATTGGCATCCTTTGCTTCTACAATAGCAATGGGTGTTGCCTTATTTGCATAAAGTACATAGTCGGCAAACTTCGGTTTCTCTCTATGCACAAGATTACCATGAAGGCTAATTTTACCGTCAGTAAATTTAACCTTCTGTTCCATGAATATACTATCCTTTGACCATCCCTTGCTCGTGATGGCTTCGTTGATATAGCGGAACTTGATGTCCTCTTCTGTAAGTTCTTTGCTTATGCCCATGTTCAAATAACGTTTTATTATCGGAAGTTATTTTGTCCAGTTCTAAAAATCCAGCATTTGGCGTTTTTACTCTCGCTCGTCCTCGTCTGTTATCAAGTCCTTCAAATCGACTTGTAGAATTTTGGATATTTCAAGCAATGTTTCCAAATCTGGCTGGTATTTATTCCTGGCGTAGCAGTTTACTGTACTAAAGCTCTTCCCAAGCTGTTTTGCAAGCCATGTCTGAGAGATGCCTTTTTCTTCCAACGTGTCTTTTATTCTGTTCAGTTTCATATTTTCACCGAATTTTACTGCAAATATACATTAAATTTTGCGATAATAATTCGTTATGTGGCTCTAATAGGCAAAAATATAACGATATTTCACACTTTAACACCCATTTGATACGAAATAAGGGAATAAAGAGATTTTATCCTCCTTACTCCCTTTCTTTTCTTCCCTAATTTCCAAATACTTTTTCCACTCGCTTGACGGCATCCGCTCTCATCTGCATGGCTACGGAAGCATATATCCGTGTTGTCTTAACACTTTTATGACCCAATAGTTTGCTCACAGTCAAGATGTCACATCCTGCGAGGATAGCCAATGTTCCAAAAGTGTGCCGACTTGTGTGAAATCCGAGAACCTTTGTAATGCCAGCTCGTTTTGCCATGTGCTTCAAGGCTCTGTCACAGTTGCAGATTTGCGGTGTATTAAACACAAGGCTATCTTCACTTTTATCTTCCTTGTCGGGCAACCATTCCAATGCCTTTTTGCCTAATGGTATCAGAATGGGGTGCTTGGTTTTCTGCATACGAGGCAGATAGATTGCCAATCCCGCATCAGTTTGGCGAATATCCTTCCATTTTAAGTTGGATATATCGCTATGTCTTAAACCTGTAAAGCAACAGAACATATAACATTGTTTGGTTGCAGGACTGCCTGTTTCTACGGAAGCCAATGACATGACCTCTTCTTTTGTCAATGCAACGATATTACTCTCTGCCTTGCTGACCCTTTCCCTTATATCCAATGAAGCAAAAGGATTTGCACTTATCAGACCGTTTCTGACAGCCTTGTTCAATATGGTGTTGAGTGTGGTCTGCATTTGGTGCATGGTGGACTGTGCCAACTTCTGAGGGTTGCTTGGAGACTTTGGCGAAACATAGATGTCCCTCATATAGTTCAAGAAGCCCATATATACGTTTTTATTGAAGTCTATCAATCGTATGCCACTTTTATGGCTGTATTTCATATATTGGTGCATGATGGCTATCAGCTTCCATACATTCTTGATGTAGTTCTGAGAATACGCTTGGCTGTCAATCAATCCCTTGTGATAATCAAGCAGCCATTCATAGAAAACAGGCGATGCCTTTCTCAATGCCGTTTCATCTGGAGACTTTGCCTCCTTACGAATACCAAGGAGTCTTTCAGCCTTTATAGCGACCGCCTTTTTCATGGCGTTCTTGTTCTCTCGCTTTGCGTCTTCGTTAACCTCTGGAACAAGGTACAAATGCAGTGACTCATATTCCCTTTTACCATTCTCATAGCAGTCAAGGTATAGCGACTGACTGCCATTTTTTAACACTCTTGTTCTTATCTCTATACTCATTTTCAGTTACCTTTTTTTATTAGTGCTAATCAAATAGATTATCAACCTTGTTGACCGCCTCCACTTTTTTCTCGTCCACTATCTTACTGTATATCTGTGTTGTAGAGACATTGCTATGCCCCAATAATTTGCTTGTTGTATAGATGTCAACTCCAAGTGTCAGCATCATCGTGGCGAAGGTGTGCCGTGAGCAGTGAAACGAGATGTGCTTTTTAATATCAGCATTTTGCATCCATTTACGAATGTCGTGACATACCGTTGGAGTGCCTGGCAAAGTGAATATCGGCTCGTTCGGGTCTTCCTTTTCATTAAGGCAGTTCAGAGCCTCTTTGGATAATGGAACATTGACGAGTTTGTTTGTCTTCTCCATGATTGTGCGGACAAACTTTGTCTTTCCGTCAGATGCGAGAAACACCTTGTTCCATGTGAGCGCACGTACATCACCCAAGCGCAATCCTGCAAAGCAAGAGAAGATAAATGCCTTTTTTACTTCCGTGTTGGCGCAGTCCGCTTTCATAATGGCTTTCAACTCGTCAATGGTCAGATATTCTCTTACGCTTTCGGCTGGCTGATGCTTCTCCTTAGCATCCAACAGTTTCATTGGATTGCTTGCTATGATACCCTCACGCACAGCCTTGTTCAACGCTCCATTGAATACCGCTTGATGATGATGTGCGCAACCTTGACTGATAACAGCTGTAGCGTCTTTCTTCACTCCATGATGTGCCGTTTTCAAAAACTTCACGAAGCCACGGCAGAAATCAACATCTATTTCTGACAAACAGACATTGATGTTGATTTCTGCCGTGGCAAGGTACTGTTCTATCTTGTGGCGCATCTCTTTTCTTCCTTTCAATGTGGATTTGGCAAAGTTGCCGTCCGACTGCTCATATTTGCAGAGCCAAGTCAGCAGTGGCATATTCTCCTGTTTGATTTTCTCCCATTGTTTGATGCCACGGTTCTGCAGCCCCAATATTCTTTCTGACTTCACCTTGTTTGCCACTTGCATAGCGTGTCTGTTCTGGTCTTTTGAAATCGGGTCTTTCTCTGGAACGAGGTAGAGCGACAGCGACTCGTATTTTCTGACACCATCTGAATAAATGTCGAGATAGAGGCTGATATTTCCATTCTTCAACTTGCGCTGACGAATGCGAACAGGCTCTTTCGGTTTTGATACTTTCTTTTGTCTTCCCATACTGTTATATGCTTTTATTTGTTTCTATTTTATGCCCCCATTCGGGTTTCTCTGAGGTCAAAGTTATAAAGATTATTTTGTTTCGCGTAACAAACGTGCAACAAAAATGCACCAAAAATAGATTTTTAACAGTCAAGGAAATAAAAGAAATCAAATCAAAGAAGCGTCTGTGTATCAATGGAATAACGTGTATTTTCTTTGATTTGTTACGACTTTGTTTTACGCCATAATATCCTCTACTTCGTGGGATTTTATGTATTGCTGCTCTTTGACATCGTATTGTGCATACAAGTGGAGAACCTGACGGCGATAACAGCCAGCGAGCAGACGATGGCGGCTTACCTGCAAAACTCGTTCTTCTCGGCGGGCTACCTGATGGCGGCAAGTATCGTGGCCCTGAAATGCCTGAACCTCGTGCCAGACCTTGCGGCATGGATGATACCGGAAGGCGACACGGCTTTCTCAACCCGAAACTTCGGTGAGGGCGTGGCGCAACAGGCCAAGATGACGGCGACGGGAGGTATCGGCTCGATGATGAGATAATAACCTAAATAATTCAAGAAGAAATGAATGTACAAAAGAAAATTGAGAAATGGTACCAAGACAGACGGTTCGTGCGCTACGTGAATGAGCGCATATGTGAAGAGCTCCGTCATGTATCGAAACAGCCTGATCCGAAATTCAAGGAACTGGACGAAGCCTTTGACCGGGACGACCGGTATATCGTCCCACTGGTGATTTACCTGACCTACCGCCTGCAACTGGCCAAGTTGCAGAAAAACGCCAAGCAACGCAGACGTGGCATCTGGTGGGTGTTCGTACAGGTAATCATACTGGGACTTTATACGGAGATCTCTACCAAGGAATTAGAGAAACTCCGAATGAAGCTACTCGAAGCGATCATGCCGATGCTGCATGATGAATACATCCGATTGTCGAACAAGAAGAAATAGTAAAATCGCATGGTTATCAAACATTTAGAAAACAAAATCCGATTAGTGGGGATTATCTGCACGGCTTTCCTCGTGGGGTGCGTCATCATCAGCGTGTCGAGTATCTGGACGGCGCGGACGATGGTAACGGATGCACAGAAGAAGGTGTACGTGCTGGACGGCAATGTGCCTATCCTCGTGAACCGCACGACAATGGACGAGACACTGGACGTGGAGGCCAAGAGCCATGTGGAGATGTTCCACCACTATCTATTTATATGTAATCAGTGAGAATTCATAGAAATCAAACAGACTATATAATGTCTGTATATCAGTACTTTAAATTCATATTTCTAAAAGATAATGAGTTCCCTTTACGACGAAATTGGGATGTTTTTGTTACTTTATTTGCTACTGATTTGTTACTTTGAAATATTTATCGTATTTTTGTGTCTATAAAATGACCAAATAGTAACAAAATTATTTTTTGTATGGGTACTAAAAAATCTCATATCAACCTCAAACACAAAGATATAGAGAACGGAAAAAAGTCTCTATATCTTGACTATTACAAGGACGGTAAACGCATCCGCGAAGTCCTCCATTTGTACCTGCTACCCGAAACCTCCAAGAAAAACATCGGTGTTAATAAGCAAACGTTGAAACAAGCCGAAGCCATACGTGCCGCCAGACAAGAAGAACGGCTGTCTTCTGATTTCGGAGTGGAGATTAGGAAGCCTTCCACCATGCACATCGACGAAGCAATTGACAGCTACGAGAAAACCGCCCTCGACAAAGGGGATATTTCCACAGCCAATAATATAAAATACATGAAACGAGCCGTGCAAGCATACCGGGGATTGGACACAAAAGTAGTTGACATAGATGAAAGCTACTGTGACGGCTTTGTGGATTTTCTTCACAAAGATTATACCGGCCAATTCGGGAAAATAAGGATGACAACCGCAAGAGCCTATATCTACCTTTTCAGCAGTGTGCTCAATATTGCTGTCACAAATGGCATTATCGGTGTCAATCCGCTTCGTTTTGTGAACATACACGAAAGAATTACAAAGGAACGTCCGATAAAGAAATTCCTAACAGAGGGAAAAATAAAAGTGCTGATGAATACCCAATGCCCTGTCCTATCAAGACCACAGGTCAAGCAAGCCTATATGTTAAGCATTTTCACGGGGTTGTCTTGTTCCGATATTCTTTCCCTGAAATGGAGAGACATCAAGACCAAGGACGGAAGGACTACCATTGAGAAACGTTCACGGAATACGTCAGTCCCCCTTACGGCTATAGCCATGCGCTGGTTGCCGCAAACGGGAAGTCACAGGGGGCTTGTGTTCAACGGATTACCCAAAGACACGGAAATGAATAACATTCTCAAACTATGGGGAAAGAAAGCCGGAATAGAAGACACGCTTAACTTCACGCTTGCGCAAAATACGTTTGCATACCTGCTATTATCCGTAGGCACGGACATTCCCACCGCTTGCAGTCTGTTGGGTGTAACCGCCAAGACCATGAAAGGCTACATTAAAATGATTGCAGTGCAACAGCATTTGAATGAGAGGAACCAGAATTATTGCATATAGAATAACGAATATAAAATATATACAGCCATGCCCAGACCGAAGAAAGTTATCAAGACGAAAGAGCCCGTCCGCATCCGTTTCAAGGAACTGCAGAACGGAAACAAATCCATTTATTTGGATATTTACCGCAACGGGAAACGGACATACGAGTTTCTCAAACTTTATCTTATCCCTGAACTTGACCCTGCCAGCCGTGCGATGAACCAGCATAGCATGGCTTTGGCGAACAAGATAAAGGCTGACCGTATCATAGAACTGACCAACAATGAGAAGGGTGTTTCAAACGCCACGTTACGGGGACGCTGCAAACTGTCCGAACTGCTTAATTCCTATTCCATGTGGTTGGAAGACAACGGCAAACATACGACTCTCCGCAGTGTCAAGTCTGTCAAGAAGGCGACCTTTCAATTCCGGGGAGACGTACCTGCCAAAATGATAGACAAGGACTATTGCATAGCTTTCATGAACTTTCTGCGTAACGACTACCACGCACGGACGAACCGCCCGATTTCCATGACTACCGCCGCCGGATATATTACCGTATTCAGCGCAATGCTCAATTGGGCTGTGCGTAACGACTATCTCACAGAGAACCCCTTTACGCATATCGCCGCCGCAGACCGCATCCACCGTCCGGAAAGCAAACGCGAGTTTTTACAGATTGACGAACTGAAAAAACTGATTGCCACGGAATGTCCGACACGCCATTCCGTAAAGCAAGCGTTTCTGTTTTCCTGTTATTGCGCACTGCGTATCAGTGATGTTGTCGGGCTTACTTGGAAGGACATTCATAGGGACGGCGACCAGTGGCGGGTGTTCACCGTAATGGAAAAGACCAAAGAACCTATTTACCTTCCCCTGTCAAAGCAGGCAATGAAATGGTTGCCTGAACGTGGCGACGCAAAGGACAGCGACAAGGTTTTCGACCTTCCTTCGGAAAGCCGTATCTGTATCATCCTTGACAACTGGGCAAAAGCCGCAGGGATAAACAAGCATGTAACCTACCACGTGAGCCGCCATACATTTGCGACCATGATGCTGACACTGGACGTTGACCTTTATACGACAAGCAAGTTGCTTGGGCACAAGAATATTTCCACTACACAGATATACGCAAAGATTATTGACCAGAAGAAAGACGAGGCGGTAAACCGGGTTAATGACATTTTTAATGATTAAAAACATTTGTATGATGAAACGCTTATCCGACAACTTCATAGTATTGCTATTGCCGCTTACG